>OASR01000005.1_pt1 | contig 270001 bp, 229 predicted proteins | sample 1475751 | NCBI WGS metagenome assembly OASR01 (sample SAMEA2579907, study PRJEB22360) | human gut metagenome | biome: human gut; feature: human-associated habitat; material: faeces | place: Denmark | collected 2008/2010 | reverse complement strand
ACTGAACCGAGAAATGCATCAGGATTTCTCGGTGAATGCCCGCGTGCCGCCAAAAAGCGCTTCGGAAAGGTTAGAAAATACCAGTTCTGCGTTAAGCTGACGGAGTCCATGCAATTTTCCTACTCCAATCTTTCCGTACACTACCTACATTCCACAAAGCGTCTTTAATCAGCAAAACCCCAATTCATATATTCTAACATCAACTCCCCCAAATGTGAAACCATTAAACAGTCTTCCCTCCTGACAACGCCAGACAGTATTAACATTATTTTGACATTCGCACATTAACGTGCTATACTATCCCAGATAAAAAGCTGGAAGGAGATATACAAATGAGACGCAAAGCGCTTAAGGCAGCCTTTCCACTTACGTTGCCGATTATGGCAGGCTACCTGTTTCTGGGGCTGGGATTCGGAATCCTTTTGGAAAGCAAAGGTTTTTCCTTTATCTGGGCTTTTTTTATGAGTATTATTATTTATGCCGGTTCCATGCAATATGTTGCAATTGAATTACTCGCCGGTGGTGTTACTTTTCTTTATACTGCTTTTATGACAGTAATGATTCAGATACGGCATCTTTTTTACGGACTGTCACTAATCGATAAGTATCGCTTTGCCGGACGTAAAAAACCATTATTGATCCATGAACTTACAGATGAGACTTATTCTCTGATCTGTTCCGCTGTTCCGCCTGAAGGGGTAAACGGAGAGTGGTTTTATTTATTTATCTCTATACTGGATCACTGCTATTGGATTTTTGGATGTACCCTGGGGGCAATTCTGGGTTCTCTGATTGATTTTAATACAAAGGGCATAGACTTTGTCATGACTGCCCTGTTTATCGTTATATTTACAGAACAATGGCTTACAAGCAAAGATCATATACCAGCTCTGATCGGAGTGGTCTGCTCTGTGATATGCCTAATCCTGTTTGGGAGCAGTAATTTCATTATCCCATCCATGATATCCATTTCTGTTCTGTTAACCGTATTTCGTAATCAACTGGAAAAGCGAGGTGACCTAAGCAATGAGAATTCCTGATTTGCAGGCTTTTATTATGATTCTGATTATGGCAGGGGTTACCTTTTTTATCCGCGGGCTTCCTTTCCTTTTATTTCCGGGAAATAAGAAGACTCCCGCCTATATTATGTACCTAGGCAAGGTACTTCCCTTTGCCATTATCGGTATGCTGGTTGTATACTGTTTTAAAAATGTCTCCGTTGTTGCCGCACCTTTTGGCATACCTGAATTAATTGCACTGGTTGTGATCGTCATTCTGCATGTATGGAAAAGAAATACACTGGTCAGCATTGGAGGCGGTACCCTGCTTTATATGTTTCTTGTGCAGGTACTCTTTTAGAAATCCCGTAAAATACAATACTTGGATACATGACCCTGGCAGTTCTTTGTCTGACCATCCAGGATCGATACCTAATGGTTTCCCAAATAAAAAACTGCCGGACAGTTGATTTTCAACCGCCGACAGTTTTTTATTTTATCTCTAATCCGCCTAAAATACAAGTTGCCCGGATATAAATAGTAGGTGCTCCCGGCATCGGCATCAGCCTTGCCTTATTGGACACTCCGCCTAGAATAGGCGTATCATCAACTTTTACATTAACATACTCCGGTACCTTAATTTCAATTCCGCCAAACAGAGACATTACATCTATTCTCACATCTGTTTCAAAAATGGCATTTCTCAAATCCAGTTCCACGCCTCCAAAAACCGCATTGACCAAAGCCCCGTCAAAAATATCACCGTTATAATTTATATTTCTGGAAGAAAACAATGCCGTAAAACTGGGCATATTCTGAACTGCACCGTTTCCGCTCTTCTCTACACTGTGTATCTCCGACGGATTCTGTCTCTGTCCCTGATAAGACTGCTGCCCCTGAAATCCCCCTGCATTATTCTGGTTACTCTGCTGATTCTGCTGGTTTGGAGGCTCCTGGTAATTCTCTTGTCTGTAACTCTGATAAGTCTGCTGTCCACGGTATTCCTGCTGGCTCTGATATTCATTTCTCCGGTCATTTCGTTCCCGATAACTGCCCTGTCCACCTGGTGCCTGCTGCCAGCCATCATTCTGACTGTTCTGGTATCCTGGTCCACTGCTGTTTCCAAAGCCCTGATTCCTTCTGTCATTTTCAAATTTGCGGAAATTGCCTCTGCCCTGTGCGCCATACCAGGCTGCCCCATTACAACCGCCGCCTACCTGTTTGTGTTCCTGATAACCGATTCTCTGACGTTTTACCAAATAACCGGCACCTACTACCACAAGGACTGTTGGCCAGATTAAACGCCCTGCCATTCCCCAGCTAAGCAGATTCCAGGAGCTCATTAAAAAGAAAACACCGATGCAAAGTCCAATTACATTTGATGATCTAGGTTTATGCTCAATCATGCTCAATGCAGAAGGAACAATAATAAACATTGTCCACCATCCATCAAAAAACGGTGAAAAATTCAAAATTCCCAGCATATCTCCTGCAATCCCCAATCCCAGAACCAACCACACAATTCCCCATAATATATTCGAAATACGTTTACGCATGTCCCATCACCTTAATTCCCCTCTGCCTTTATCTACGGCTTTTCTCCAGAAAATGAATAATTCTTTATTCTTCCATTTTCCTTCCTAATATTCTTATCCTATAGTATAAACGTTTCTTAGAAAAAACACCAGTGACTTTTGTCACATTTATTAAATTTTATGATATTAATAAATTAGTATTGACATTTCCTCAAAGATATGATTATATTAACATATGAATAGTTGTTCATGTGTTTCAACTTTAAAAATCAAATCAGGAGGTACCTGTTATGAAAGATCATAAAGCAGAACAAGGTAGCAAAAAATCTTTAAACACAAATATGAATCAGGAACACCAGCATGATGAACATTGCAGTTGCGGACATTCTCATGAAAATCATGCACATCAGCACGAAGGACATTCTCATGCCGGGGATGACAGTTCCTGCGGCTGCGGCAGCAGTCATGGACAGGAAGACGATCACGAAGATCATGAACACCACCATCACCACCACGGTGATGAAGCATGCGCCTGTGGCTTCGATCACAATTCAGAAGATCACGAACATGATAACCATCATCACTCTCACGAAGAATGTAATTGTGGCTGCAATCACAGTTCCGATGAACATGAACACCACCACCGCTCTCATGAAGAATGTGCCTGTGGCTGTGATCACGATTCCAATGATCATAAACATGAACACCACCACTCTCATGAAGAATGCTCCTGTGGCTGTGATCACGCTTCCGATGAGCATGAACATGAACACCACCACCACTCTCATGAAGAATGTGCCTGTGGCTGCGATCACAGTTCCGATGAGCATGAACATGAACACCACCACCACTCTCACGATGAATGCGCCTGTGGCTGTGACCATAATCACGAAGACGATTCAGAAAATGAGCAGGCATGTACCAGATCCCACACGCATTTTGAATGCCGGCATATTCAGACTCCCGGCCATGCCGAAGATTGTAACTGTGAATTGTGTAATCCCCACGTAGAATACTGTGATGTCTGCGGAAAAAGCCTTTCCAGGTGCACCTGTAGAATGCCGGATGCAGATAACAAGAAAAAAGTTTATATCCTGGAAAATCTGGGCTGTGCAAATTGTGCTGCCAAAATGGAACGTAAAATCAAAGATATTCCGGAGGTATCATACGCTGCAATTGCTTATGCCACAAAACAATTAAGAGTATCTGCACCAGACCCCGATGCCCTTCTTCCAAGAATGCAGGAAATCTGTGCTTCTATTGAACCGGATGTAAAAATAGTTCAAAGAGGTGCAAAAACACCGGGAATCCAGGTGACAAATACTTATACCATCGAAGAATTAGACTGTGCCAACTGCGCAGCCAAAATTGAACGTATGATCAACAATCTTCCGGAGGTAACCAATGCGACCATTACTTATGCCACAAAGCAGCTTCGAATAACTGCAAAAGACCCGGATAAATTAATACCGGAAATACAAAGAATCGCAAAATCCATTGAACCGGATGTTGTCATAACGGCAAGAGATACCACACCGAAAGGAAGAGATATTCTTTCCAAAAAAGTAACTGACCTGCCAAAAAGAACTGTTTTCTTTCAGGAGCACCGTTCTATTATTGAGATTATTTTAGGAGCACTCCTCTTAATTGCCGCTAAAGTAATGGAGTCAAAAAATGTCGGTCCTGCACCCGTGTTTGTGGTCTATGCTGTTTCTTACCTGGTTCTGGGCTGGAAAATTGTATGGACTGCAATTAAAAACATTACCAAAGGCCATGTATTTGATGAGAATTTCCTGATGAGTATTGCAACAATCGGTGCTTTTGTAATCAGTGACTATGCGGAAGCTATCGGCGTTATGCTCTTCTACCGGGTAGGGGAATATTTTGAAGACCGCGCCGTAGAAAAGAGCCGCAGCCAGATCATGGACGCTGTGGATATGAGGCCGGAAGTGGTGAATCTCGCTATCGGAGAAGACGTTCAGGTAATCCCTGCAGGGGATGCCCAGGTTGGCGACATTCTGGTTGTACGTCCCGGCGACCGCATTCCATTAGACGGGGTGATTATAGAAGGGGAAAGCCGAATCGATACTTCCCCGGTTACCGGAGAACCGGTACCTGTAAAAGCAGGCTACGGGGATGAAGTCACTTCGGGCTGTGTGAATACCTCCGGGCTGATAAAAATCCGTGTTGAAAAGGTCCTGGAGGATTCCATGGTAACCCGAATACTGGATTCCGTTGAAAATGCTGCCGCCAGCAAGCCTAAGATTGACCGGTTTATCACACGCTTTGCCAGAATTTATACACCCTTTGTAGTGGCTCTGGCTGTTTGTACCGCGATTATTCCATCCCTGATCACAGGTGACTGGAATCACTGGATTTATACAGCGCTTACCTTCCTGGTAATCAGCTGCCCCTGTGCCCTGGTGCTCAGCGTTCCACTGGCATTTTTCTCCGGTATCGGAGCCGGTTCCAAACGTGGCATCCTCTTCAAAGGCGGTGTTTCACTGGAAGCATTAAAAGATGTTTCTACGGTTATTATGGATAAAACAGGAACCATAACGGAAGGGAACTTCCAGGTTCAGCATGCGGTTCCCGCCAATGGATTTACCTCACAGGAAATCCTGAAGCTTGCAGCCATATGCGAACTGGATTCCACTCATCCCATCGGAACCAGTATTGTAAATGAAGCCAGAAACCAAAAACTGGAGTTAAACCGTCCCGCATCTGTAGAAGAATTAGCCGGTAAAGGGATCCACGCCGTAATCGACGGCAGAGATATCCTCTGCGGCAACCGAAAACTCATGGATGCATATCAGGTTTCCCTAAAAGATTTCCAGAAAGATACCTTTGGTACGGAAGTACTCCTGGCGATAAACGGAACCTATGCAGGCCATATCGTAATATCGGATACGGTAAAATCAGATGCCGCCCCTGCAATAAAAAGGCTCAAATCTTATGGTATCACAACTGCCATGTTAACCGGGGATGCTTTAGACAGTGCTAATGCAGTTGCAAAAGAGACCGGTATCGATGAAGTCCATGCAAAGCTTCTTCCTCAGGAAAAGCTGACAGAACTGCAGAAAATCAGAGATGCCCACGGACGCGTCATGTTTGTAGGTGACGGTATCAATGATGCACCGGTACTGGCTGGTGCCGATGTTGGAGCAGCTATGGGAAGCGGTGCGGATGCCGCAATTGAAGCAGCCGACGTTGTATTTATGAATTCCAGCGTTACCGCAATTCCGGATGCAATCGCCATTGCCCGGGCTACCGGTCTGATTTCCAGACAGAACGTGATCTTTGCCCTTGTGATTAAGATACTGGTTATGATTCTTGGACTCATGGGATTTGCTTCTATGTGGATGGCTGTATTCGCAGACAGCGGCGTAGCAATGCTCTGTGTACTGAACTCCGTAAGAATTCTTTATAAAAAGAAATAACAGACCTGGCTGTCCTTAAAGCTTGTACCAAAAAGTTTCGACAAAGAATTACGTTGACAAAAAACAGGATTTTCTTTAAACTATGTATTAGAGGAAATTCTGTTTTTATTTTCAGATTTCAGATAACGTCATGAAATCTTTGATTGCATGAAAGAAAATAAGTAATACGGGCATATTAAGAAGAGACTTATCTTTTCTATCTGTCTGTGTGTGCGTGACCAAACGCACGAATGGAGGAAATTATGAACAACAACGAGGATATGATAGAAAACTGTTGTGATGGCAACCACATCCATCATCAAATTCAAAATACGGTTATTCCAAAAGAAGAAGATCTGTACCGTCTGGCTGAACTGTTTAAAATCTTTGGTGATCCCACCAGGATTCGGATACTCTATGCGCTGTCCGCTTCAGAACTGTGCGTATGTGACATTGCAGAACTCCTTGGAATGAGTCAGAGTGCGATCTCCCATCAATTGCGGGTTCTGAAACAAAGCCACCTGGTAAAATTCCGCAGAGAAGGTAAAACGATCTTTTATTCCCTGGCTGATACCCATGTATCTACGATTCTGAATCAGGGGCTGGAACATGTGGAAGAATAATTTTATAATTACCCCTTTCCTTTTTCAGAAAAAAGTATTACAATAAACGTAATTATGTTGTCATAAATTATGAAAGGAGTCAGGATTATGGCTAAAAAAAATAGAAAATTCTTACTTGGTGCTGCTGTAATAGGTGTTGCTATCGCAGGAGGTATCTATTACTTAAATAAATGCAAACAACAAGATGATACATGGGAGGATGATTTCGAAGACTTCGAAGACGACTTTGAAGATGATCTGGATGAAGAAGATGACGTTACTCCGGTTGCAAGAGAATATGTCACCATACCAAAAGAATCTCATACGCCTGAAAAAACTCCGGAAGATGCTTCTGCCGATGAAACAGATGATACAGATGGACAGACTGAAGATATTGCCGAGGAAAAAAACGAAGAAGACACAACGGAAGAATAGACCGTTGTGCTTAATATAACAGGAAAATCAGAAACACCAGTAAATGGAAGCGCCCTGGTAAATGAAATTAATCAGACTTACAGGGCAATCCATATATAGCTGGTGTTTTTCTATTTCCGTGGGATGTATTTACAGCATACCGCACCTCATTCAATAATCCACGCATGAATCAACCGGTTCACCGCTTCTGCGATATCTTCTTCACACAGATTTGCATATCCCAGAATCACCGTAGGCATCGTTGTTTCTCTGGGAGCTGCCACATAGTAGGCAGACAGCCCATAGACTTTCACTCCTTTCAGGCGTGCACTCTCTATTGCATCATCTTCCGACATTCCATTTACAAAGCTCAACAAAACATGAACACCTGCATTTTCTCCTGATATGGTACAGATGCTTTCCAATCCTTTGAGCTTATCCAGCAAAACATCATGCCTGCTTTTATAAATTGCACGCATTTTGTTAAGATGTCTCTCATAATAACCCTCATTCAGAAATCTGGAAATGATCATCTGATCTACCCTGGACACCGTAGAAGAAAATATTTTACCGATTTCATCATATACCGCTAAAAGCCTTTTGGGAAGAACCAGATAACTCACACGTATCGCAGGAGCTATTGACTTGGAAAACGTTCCGATATAAATCACTTTATCATGGCTGTCATAACCCTGTAAAGCCGGAATTGGTTTCCCTTTGTACCGGAATTCACTATCATAGTCATCTTCGATGATATAACGATCCTCGTCTTCTGACGCCCATTTTAAGAGCTGCATCCTCCGTTTAATCGGCATAATGGTTCCCAGGGGGAATTGATGGGATGGCATAACATAGGCAATATCTGCCCTGGAATTTTCAAGCTCTGCCACATCCATTCCATTCTTATCCATATTAATGACCAGCATCTCATTAGAAAGTACATTCAGAATATCATATGCCTTTTTATAAGTTGGATTTTCCATTGCTATGATATGTCCTCTTCCAAGAAGATTACACAAGAGCATAAGCAGATAATCATTCCCAGCTCCAATAATAATCTGCTCCATACTGCAGTTTACACCACGTGCCTGATGCAGATAAGCTGCAATCGTCTCACGAAGTTCGCTCTCTCCTTTGGGTTCACCAAGCTGAAAAAAATCCTTATTATCCTCCAGCAGAATATTTTTGGAAATCTTTCTCCATGCATTATGAGGAAAACTGTTTAAATCCACCCCGCTGGGGGAAAAGTCATATTCATAATGCTCTTTCATTTCCTCCGCAGCCTTTTTGGGAACCTGCACAGCTGTAGAAAGACGGTACAGTCCATCCAGATCACTTACGAAATATCCTTTACAGGGCACCGCTTCTATATATCCCTCTGATAGCAGCTGTTCGTAAGCCAATTCTACCGTACTTCTGCTGACCTGGAGATATTTCGCCAGATTGCGGGTAGAGGGCAGCCTCTTTTTAAAAGGCAGCCCTCCGTTTTGGATATCATTTTTGATATATTCATATATTTGCTCATACAGGGGTCTGGATGAATGAGCATCCAGACTGATCGTCAATTCGTTCATATATTTCTCCCGCAGATAACCATTATTTCGGCAGTTTAAAAGAACTCTTCAGAGATACTATCCGGTTAAATACCAGTGCATCCGGTTTGGAATCTTTGGCATCCACACAGAAAAATCCCTGGCGCACAAACTGGAAGCTCTCATAGGCTTTGGCATCTGCCAGATTTGGCTCTACAAAACAGTCTTTTAAAATCACCAGTGAATTTGGATTCAGGTTCAGACTGCCGTCTTCGTTATAGACACCTTTTTCTTCATCAATAATATTTTCATAGAGACGTACTTCTGCTTTCAATGCAGTTGGTGCTGCTACCCAGTGAATGGTTCCTTTTACCTTACGTCCCGTAAATCCGGTGCCGCATTTTGTCTCAGGGTCATAAGTACAGTGTATTTCCGTTACTTTGCCGTCCTCATCCTTTATAAAACTTTCACATTTCACGAAATAGGCATTCATTAAACGCACTTCATTTCCAGGGAACAGACGGAAATATTTTCTTGGAGGCTCTTCCATAAAATCTTCCCGGTCAATATATAATTCCCGGCAGAACGGAACTTTACGTTTTCCCAGGCTTTCATTTTCCAGGTTATTGTCAACATCCAGATATTCGATTTCTCCTTCCGGATAATTGTCTATTACTAATTTAATAGGATCTAAGACTGCCATCATACGCGGTCTCTTCAGCTTTAAATCCTCCCGGATACAATATTCCAGCATCGCGTAATCAACAGAGCTCTGGCTTTTGCTCACGCCGCACAGATCCATGAACATTTTAATGGACTCTGGTGTAAATCCACGGCGCTTTAAAGCAGCAATGGAAACCAGTCTCGGGTCATCCCAGCCATCTACGATACCATCTTCCACAAGCCTGCGGATATAACGCTTTCCGGTTACCACATTGGTCAGATATAATTTTGCAAATTCAATCTGCTTTGGAGGATGGGGATATTCCAGCTCACGGACTACCCAGTCATAAAGAGGTCTGTGGTCTTCAAATTCCAGAGTACAGATAGAATGTGTAATGCCTTCAATTGCATCCTCAATGGGATGGGCAAAGTCATACATAGGATAAATGCACCATTGATCTCCGGTATTGTGATGTGTCATACGTGCTACACGGTAAATAATCGGGTCACGCATGTTGATATTCGGAGAGGACATATCGATTTTTGCCCTTAACACTCTTTCGCCGTCTGCATATTTGCCATTTTTCATATTTTCAAATAATTCCAGGTTTTCTTCTATGCTTCTGTCCCGGAAAGGACTGTTCTTTCCCGGCTCCTTGAGGGTCCCGCGATATTCTCTGATCTGCTCTGCATTCAAATCGCAGACATAGGCTTTTCCTTTTTTTATCAGCTTCACAGCGCATTCATACATCTGCTCGAAATAATTAGATGCAAAAAACAGGCGGTCTTCCCAGTCCGCACCAAGCCATTTAATATCTTCTTTGATTGACTCCACAAATTCTACTTTTTCCTTAGTAGGGTTCGTATCATCAAACCGCATATTAAATTTACCTTGATACTCCTGTGCCAATCCATAGTTTAACAAGATTGACTTTGCATGTCCTATATGAAGATAGCCGTTTGGTTCTGGCGGGAATCTGGTACATACTGTCTCGCAATGTCCTTCTGCTAAATCTTTTTCAATAATCTGCTCAATAAAATTTTTGGAAACTGTCTCTTTTTCCATGTCTTTCCTCCTAGGATATAGTCTGTTTTTCATAATACCATAATTTTCTCAAAATTACAACGCTGGTATTTACTTTTCTCTACTCTTATATTATGATGTTAACATATCAATTTTGGGGGAACTTATATGTATTATTTTATTGTAAATCCGAAATCCAGTTCCGGTAAGGGCCGGAAGATCTGGAATATGCTGGAGAAGGAACTTAGAGAGCGTAAAATAAAATACACCGTCTATTTTACCAAGAAGAAAAACCATGCTCTCCGGCTGGCTGAATTAATCTCCACTACTAAAAATCCCTGTACGATTGCGGCTGTGGGCGGAGACGGAACCGCCAATGAAGTAATCAATGGTCTTAAGAATCTGGACTCTATCGTGTTTGGTTATATTCCAACCGGTTCCAGCAATGATCTTGCAAGAGGCCTGCACCTTCCGGGGAATCCACTGGACGCCTTAAACGCGGTTCTTTATCCAGCCATCATTCAAAAAGTCAGCATCGGTGTCAATCAAAGCAGGCAGGAATGCAGAAACTTTATCGTCAGTACCGGGATTGGATTTGATGCCGCAGTCTGCCACGAAGCCCTGCACTCCAATATAAAAAAAGCTTTAAACAAGTTTAAACTTGGCAAACTGACCTATCTTGGAATTGCCTTAAAGCAGCTGTTCGTGTTGAAACCGGCTTCTATGACGCTGACCATGGATGATAAAAGGAAACATTTCTATAAAAATGTATATTTTATTGCTGCTATGAATACCCAGTACGAAGGGGGGGGATTTAAGTTCTGTCCAAGAGCGGATGCTTCCGATGATATTCTGGATATCTGCGTAATCGAAAAGATGTCCAAGTTAAAAGTACTTTTACTGCTGCCCACTGCATTCTTAGGAAAACATACCGGTGCAAAGGGTGTACATATTTTCCGCTGCCACCGGGCAAGGATACAGACAGAAGTTCCTCTTGCAGTCCATGCCGATGGTGAATCTTTTGATTTCCGTTCTGATATTGAAATCTCTTTTGAATCCAAAAAACTCTCCTTTATCCTGGGATAAGGGAGAGCTGTATGATTAAATCCATTAATTAAATCCAAAAAACTTTCTGGTTAACTTATATGCGGCTAAGGATACATTCCTTCCGCTCTTTCCAGGGAGATTCACGGTACGTCCAAGCAGGCCGGTACGTATCTTTATATAAAGTCTTCGATCCACTTTCTTTAAATAGGACCACAATTCTTTCTTCTTCTCAAAGTTTTCATCTGTTTCCGAACGAATCAGCATAATGGAAGACACCGTCATAATAATATCCAGATAATTCAGCATATATTTGCGGAGCTTCTTGTTCGAGACTTTAGCAGAAGCCATCGTATCAATCATGATTTTATTCACACGGATCTGCTGGTCTATCCTGCGGATCATAACCTCTTCATTTACGGACTGGTCATCTCTTCCTATAAAATAATGATAGAAGTTTACATCCAGATAATACATATTTTTCACATAAGGCAGAGGCTGGAATACGAACAGGTTGTCTACATAGAACGTATGCTTGGGCAGCTCCAGTCCGCAGGCTTTAAGAAGCTGGGTTCTGTATATTACAGAATGCATCAGGATATAGTGCCCCTTTCTGAGATTGTGGACTTCATCCCAGGTGAAAATTTCATTCTGGGGAAATGCAGAACGGTACTGCATTACTTTCTTTCTGCGCACCCCGACTTTATCATAAATAAAATTACTGATAATCATATCCACGGTATTGGGTCCGCCTATCATATCTGCTATTTTACTGAGAATAGTCCGATATGCGTCGGGATCCACCCAGTCATCGCTGTCCACTACTTTAAAATAGATACCGGTAGCATTGCGCAGCCCGGCATTTACTGCTTCTCCATGACCGCCGTTTTCCTGATGGATTGCTTTCACTATGGTAGGGTATTCTTTTTCATATTCATCTGCAATCGCTGCAGTATCATCTTTGGAACCATCATCTACTACCAGAATTTCCACATCTTCTCCACCCACAAGCAGGGATTCAATACATTTCCTCATGTACTCCTGCGCATTGTAGCATGGAATTGCAATTGATAATAATTTCATGTTATTTTCCCCTATACTTCGTATTTTTCCTGTCCTAGTTTAATTTGCAGATAATCCGCATATGCTCCAAAAGCTGCTGGAATGGGATATTCTTCCTGGGTTTTCCAGGGTTCAACAAACAGCATTCCCGTGTCTTTTGCGTTTTCCAGTTCTTCTACCTGAATGACATATCCAGTCATTCTCCATTCCACATGGCTGAATATATGTTTGGATTCCTTCAGCTCTCTAATCCGTATGGGTGCAAAATTTCGTTCTTTTAAATACACCAGCACTTCATCTGCCGTCAAATGTCCTTCCAGGTTCGGCAATTCATACAGCCCCGCCAAAAGTCCCTTTTTCGGACGTTTCTTTATCGCTGCTTTATCACCGTCTTTTATCACCAGCACCGTTTTTTCTTCGATCCGCCTTGGCTTTTGTTTTGCTTTCTTAGGCAGTTCCATTACGATATCCAGTTCCCTTGCTTTACAGATCGATGCAAGGGGGCAGATATCACATTTAGCCATTCCATTTGGTACACAGACCGTAGCCCCAAGTTCCATTAACGCCTGGTTGAAGTCTCCGGGGCATTCTTTTGGCATGATAGCCTTGATATCCTCTTCCATCTTCTTGCGGACGGACGGTTTCATAATATCGTCTTCACTTGCCATTACCCGTGAAATTACCCGAAGTACGTTCCCATCCACTGCGGGTACCGGGATGTTATAGGCGATGGATGCAACTGCACCAGCTGTGTAGTTTCCAATTCCTTTTAGTGACAGCAATGCTTCGTAATCAGCCGGAAGCTGTCCACCAAAATCTTCTACTATGGTTTTAGCTGCTATCTGCATATTTCTTACCCGATTATAATACCCCAGGCCTTCCCACAATTTAAGCAGTTTATCTTCCTCACATACCGCCAATGCCTGTACATTCGGCAATGCCTTCGTAAATCGTTCAAAAAATGGTTTTACTGCCTCAACTCTGGTCTGCTGCAGCATAATTTCTGAAACCCAGATTCGATATGCAGACCTTTCTTCCCTCCAGGGAAGAACCCTGGCATTTGTCCGGAACCACAATAGCAGCGGTTCCACAATCTCATTTAACATATATTCTCCTAATATTAACTATAAGATAACTTTAATCTCTGTATCTATTTTTATGCTGTCCTCTGTAACAATACTGTCATATGCCAGTATATGTACGCCTGCCTGTTTCGCCTGGCGGAGTGCATCACCAAATTCCGGGTGGGTTAAGTCATTTGGCCTGAATTCCTGTACATGTTTCATTTGTATTACAAAAAAGATATAAGCCTCATATCCTTCATTTATACATTCTTTTAATTCCTGTATGTGTTTGACCCCGCGTAAAGTAGGAGCATCCGGAAATCTTGCGATGCCATCTTCTTCAAGGGTGACACCTTTTACTTCCATAAAAATCTTTTTCCCGTCCGCTTCCACATAAAAGTCAAACCTGGAATTTCCATACTTCATTTCCGGTTTGATATAGGTTACGTTTTTAAAATAACCACTTTCCTGTATCCACTCCCCGACTACTTTGTTAGGCGCCTGGGAATCCATATTGATCATTATATCTCCTTTTATTACGCCAATCAAATCATATTTCGTTTTTCGGTCCGGATTATTGCTTTTTTGAACGTACACAGTGGCACGGGGCGTTAAAAGCTCCCTGCACCGACCTGTGTTCTTCACATGGCAGACTTCTTTAACGCCCCTGATCTCAACATTCGCAATAAAACGGTTTGGTCTATCTAAAAAGATTCCCTTTTCCATATTTTCATATTGCATATTATACCCAGCCTATTCTTTATCGATAGTAACAGATAATTGGAAATCCCTTATATATCTGTTCATAAATCTGTCTTGCAGCATCGGTAGGCAGATTAATACAGCCATGGGATCCATTATACTGATATATATTTCCTCCGAAGCTTCCTCGCCAATTGGCATCATGAAGCCCTATTCCGCCGTTAAATGGCATCCAGTAAGTCACCGGTGTTGCATAGCTGTCTCCTGGTTTGTCACTTCTTAATACGTCCGGAGATTTCTTATAATACAGAGTATAGGTACCGCCAGGGGTTGCACATCCTGCTTTTACCATACTTCCTGATACAAAGTCACTGGAAACAGCTACCTGTCCACCAATATACATCCACAGATGCTGCCTTGTCAAATCAATTTCTATATAATCCTGTCCCAGATCACTGTTATCAAAACTGACTGCTGTCTGTGCAAAGGCAGGCGATCTTTCCTGCTCCGCCCCCAGTTGAATCAGTTTGGTTAGATCAACAATTTCCTGTTCCTGGTCAACCATCCATCCATAGCTGCCGCCTTTTACCGTTACCATAGAACCGTCATTGGTTTTAAATTCCCTGGGTCTGTCATAAGTATCATATTGATCCGCCAGCATATTTACATAATTGTGTACCTGTTCTTCATCAAAAGTAACCGTGCCCGCTTCATCGTATGTTACCCAGTCTTTGATGGTTTTGCCATCCAGAACCTCTCTCTTCTCACCAAATACATAGGTGATGCTTGTTCTGCAGTACTGGTTCAGGTTATTCATCAACTGATTCAGCGGCTCATTATCCTGGCGTACAGCCGGCTGCACATAGCAGTCGTTCTTTTCCAGAGATGCCTTTTTTTCTCCATGTTCAATCAAATTTTTCACAAGCGCCGCCAGTTTCTCATAATCAACTGTGTTGCCTTCCACCTCCGGTTCTATTTCGTAAGTGGTTTCGCCAAACTTGAGAAATGCATCTTTAGGTGCCACAACATTTTTTTCATTCATGCAGTCCAGTGCTTTTAGGGTCTTGGTTAATTTTTTCTTATCATAGGTGGTACTGGATTCAAATTTATAACGGTAATTCTCCCACAGCGCCCTGGGCCAGGTGTATGGATTCTGATGATCTTTAAAACCCTGGACTTCACCATCCGATACATAGTGATAACCGATCTGATCTGCTGTTATCTTCTCTTTTTTCTTTCCTCTTTCTGTGAGTGTTATGGTGTATTTATGGATATTATTTGCAATGGTATTGTCCACCATCTCAACTGTCTGTTTGGATACATCCATGCCATTTACCTTGGTATTGATAAAGAATTTATCCCGGAAATAAACAGCTCCTCCAATATATACGCCTAAAACACACAGCAGCACAAAGCATCCAAAACCGATGAGGATTTTTTTCCAAATCCGGCCTTTTTTCTTTGTCGGTATGGTATCCGAAATATCCTCAGTCTGTGAATCATTCACTGGCTGAGCAATATGCTGTTCGGTTTGCTGTACGGTTTCCTGTTCCTTTTCCTGATCTTTGTGCTCAGATTCCTTGTTTCCTTCTTCTTTTATTTCTTCTTTTGCTTCTTCTTTTGCTTCATTATTTTCTTGATGATCATGATCAATTTGCTTATTTTCTTCTTCTTGCGTTTCCTGATCATTCTGAGTTTGATTTTTGTCTTGGGTTTCTTCTTTAGCCTGGGTTTCATCCAAATCCTGGTTTTCTACCTTACCCTGAGTTTTTTCTTTATCCTGGATATCTTCTTTATCTTGGATTTCTTCTTTATCTTGGCTTTCTCGTTTATCCTGGCTTTCTTCTTTATCCTGGATTTCTTCTTTATCCTGGATTTCTTCTTTATCCTGGATTTCTTCTTTATCCTGGATTTCTTCTTTATCCTGGCTTTCATTTTTACCCTGGATTTTTTCTTTATCCTGGATTTCTTTTTTACCCTGGATTTCTTCTTTATCCTGGATATCTTCTTCATCTTGGATATCTTCTTTAGCCTGGCTTTGTTCTTCTATTTCTTGTATCCCATTTTTTACTTGCTCCTCGCTGCCACCCATATCAGCATTGCTATCCTGAACATCCAAGGTTTTATCCTTGGATTCCTCATTTACATTGTTGTTTATATCTTTCCCAACTCCGGTGATTTTCTCTTTTTCCAGCTCTTCCCTTTTTTCTTCTTTCATTTTCATCCCTCATTAATCACTCTAGAGCGTGCTTGAAATTGCTTTCTGACTGCTGTGCGACACAATTGTGGGAGATTTGTGCCAATTGAAGGGAACGTAACGGGCTACGTAACCTGAATTCGGGACAAATATACCGCAAAGTGGGGCGTGCAGATGGCAGGAATTATTTTCAAACACGCTCTAGTAGTATGCTTTCTACTATCATATCATTTTATGCATATTAGAGAAAGTACTTTTCGATAATTTTAAGAAATATAAGAATTTTAGGTATATTTTGAATTATTACAAAAATGATTCCCATGCATATTATGATGTAGCCATTCTGCTAGTGCCTCCCGACGTAAATACGTCGATATATAGTGCCTGATATCTGCGCCAGGTGTACGTCTGTGAATCGACGGCGTAGCGGGGCTACGACTAGATTCGCAGACGTGCAGCTGGCGTAGATAGCGGGTGCTATATAATGGCGTATTTACGCTGGGTGGTATTAGATACTATTAGGTTTCTCATTCTGGATTTAAATATTCTATATCCATATTTCCATTCTTTGTTTCCAGGTTGACCAGCACATTGGGATTATCTCCGATTATGCCCTGTAATGCATGTTCCGAGCCGGATATTTGTTTGGAAAAATTTGTTTTAATTTCACCATTTTTAGTCTCAGCACAGAAGTTAAAATTCAAACCAGAAGGAAGCGCTAATTTTATCTCACCATTTTTTGTATATGCAGAAAGGTCCTCATTAATTCTTGAATATACCAGATTCAGATTACCGTTTGCGGACACATTAAAATTCCCCGATCCACTGAGTCCACTGCCGGTAAGATTTCCATTTGTAGATTCATAATGAATTTTACCACTTATATTTTCTAACTGTACTTCACCATTGGTGGTTTTAACCGTCAGTTCGTCAGCAATAAGCCTGGATATCACGATCTCTCCATTTGTGGTTTCGGCTTTTAATTCTGACAGTACCAGATCCGTTTCCGAAATGATCTTACCGCCAGTTGTGTGAAGAGAGATTTTTTTGCTAAAATCTCTTGGCAGGTATATTTCCAGATAAGCATGTATGCTGCTGCCTAAGGGACGAGCTCCTTCTTCAATGGTAAGCCGTCCACCGATAATATCTATATTAGCACGATAAGCCTTTTTCTTTTGATCCATCAGTTCTTTTACCACCACTTGTCCATGATCGCTTTCTCCCACAAAAATGCTCTCCCCATCGTAATCCACCAGAATCTCATCAAATTCAGACGTCCTGAATTTCTCTGACCGAACCTCTTTCAACTCTCCGGTGCCGGAGCAGCCCCCAATAATCGTGACGGTTAAAAATATAAAACAAAATCCAATTAACTTCACTTTTTTATTCTTCATAACCTTCTTCTTTCCGCTTATTAATTGAACGATTCATTCAATATTGCTCTATGAAAAATGGCTCTTCGAATCAAGAACCTTTTTCTACTTTATACAACTGTTACACTTTCAGGAATCTGCACGTCAATCTTCAGGGAATCTGTTTCCCTTTGCATACGCGCTGACCAGATTATCCATGCACACTTCCTTTGCAGCCTCTGCCGGTATATTTTTCTGTACCTGGAACACATCATTCATCACATGCATTCCCCACCACGCCAGTGTTTCAATAATCAGGCGTGTGCTTAACTCCGTATATTTCATGGGGCGTACCTCACCCCTTTCGATATAAAAGTTTACATATTCCAAAACCTGATCAAAGAATATTTTTCTGTACTCCTGATAGCTTCTTCCTGCCTTTCCCACCGCGTCCATATTTTTTTCTATCACCAGACAGCCTGTACCGTAACGGGAAATAGTATCATAGGCATCCGATACCATTTGTGCAAAAGAATATCCCGGTCTTCGTTCTTTCAAAGGAGCATAAAACCTAGCACTGCTTTCTATTAACACCTGATCAATTTCATCATCCAAGTTCTCAAACAAACTCTCATCAATAGGATATGTAAATTCCTGCTGCATTAAACCTTTATCAATTGTACATTTCAGGATAAAGTTTAAAATATCTTTTTTACCTTTAAAATAAATATAGATCATTCCAGTAGATAAGCCGATCTCCCTGGCGATATCTTTCATCTGTGTTCTTGCATATCCTTTGTTAATGAACAGAGAACTTGCAGCCTCGTAGATATATTCCAGTCTGTTTTCCATTTTGCACCTGCCTTTGCATATTATTGAACCATTCATTCAATAATTATAAGAGGTTTTTAGAAAGAAGTCAAGTGCAGGAAAATTTAAGGATTCATCTGTTCCAGGATCTGGAAAACTGCCCTGCAAAACCCTTTCGGATTTTGCAGTACAGTTTCCATCCCGCCAATAAGTTTAATCATACACCACTACAGGCGTTCCCCGTTCTACATTATCGAAGATCACCGCCGCCGCTTTGTCCGGGGTGTTGATACAGCCGTGGGACCCGTTCCAGAGATAAATATCATAGCCAAACGCCGAGCGAAAGGAGCCTGCATCATGAATACCCACATTTCCATTAAAAGGCATCCAGTACGTCACCGGCTGCGCATAGTCTTCCCCTCTTAAGATCTGCCCGTGAATAACTCCGTCAATTGCCCATACCCCATTAGAAGGTGTTGCATTCCCCTTGTTGGGGTTGCCCGTTACGACGGGAGTATCTACCAGTTCTTTTCCATCCTTATAAAACCACATCCGCTGCTGGGAAATGCAAATTTCCACGTATGTATTCCCGATATCATCTTTCCCCCTGTCTTTTCCCGTATAGAGATAGGCAGGATCCATTTTACCGGTAATTCCGTTCTTAATTGCCTCATACAATTTCTTCGTTGTAGCCGGACGGTCGATACACCACCCATAATCACCTCCTCTGGGAAGTGTTATTGTATTTCCATCGTTCTTTTTAAATTCCCTGGAAAGCCCAAAGGTATCCGTTTCATAAGCTAACTGGCATACCCACTCCCCTACCTTATTTTCATCCAGAAAATAATTTCCGTCCGTATCCTTTGAAAGCAGCTCGCGGATGACACCGCGGTTTACTTCTTTTTTTCTGTCGGTAAAATCAAAAATAATATCCGCTGTGGTCAGCTCATTCAACTGCTTTACTTCTGTCTGCAGGCTTCTGTCTGTGTGAAGTACCTCCGGTGATTCATAGATCCCGGATTTATCCAGATCAATGACTTGCCTGCTGGTGGCAATTGCATTTTCAACCGCTTTCCTAAGGCGTTCCCTGTTGATGGTAGTTCCAAGAATTTCAGACTGTATCTCAAAACCATAGTCTTTTTCTACAATGACGGCATCCTGGGGTGCTATGATTTTGTCCGGCGAAAAACAATCCAGGCCGTCTATCAGGTCATTTAGCACTTTCTGGTTATATTCCACCGGAAGCACAACGCTGTAATCTTTACTTTTCCCAAGAGATACCCCCCAGGAAAAACCATTTTGATTTTCTAAAATCTGTCCCACCTGCCCCTCCTGCAGATAGGTGAGCCCAAGCATTCTGCCTGTAATAACTTCCCTTTTACCCCCACGTTCAATCAGCTCCAGGCGGTAATCCAACAGATTTTCCGCCATTTCATTTTCTGCCTCTTGCGCTGTCATTTTGCCGCATTCGATTCCATTAATAGTGGAACAGAATATAAAGTGGGAAGAAAAGTAAGAACCAATTCCCAGATAAATACCGGTTACAATACAGACCCCTGCTGACAAAATTCCATTTACAACAAGTTTATTTTTCGACTTATCAATTATAAATTGGTATAATGCATCCCGTGAAAAATACATGCATACACCCTTTCTTATATTTCTATATTCTGCATCTTTTTATTATATCCGACCTTTATTGCAGAATTCGAAACTTATATTGTTAATACATATGATTTCTCATAGAAATCAATGTATATTAATTGATCTAATTTCTGCACAAATCAAAAAAACACAGGAATAAAAAAATCTCCGCCATGGATCTGAAAAATACCATAGCGGAGAAAATACCCCTTAATATTACTATTCGCCTTGTATTATTTTTATGCCTCCAGTCAGAGCGTGTTTGAAAAATGGCAGGAGAATTTTTCAAACACGCTCTGACTCCGGCTTTTATGCCAATTTCTTAAGTAGCTAAAAAAGTAGGATATCCGTACCTGCGAAGTGTGGCTTCCATACGAATTGCATTATCCATCACTTCAAATGCCCCCACCTGTACTTTGTAGTATCCGTCCTCATTGATGATAAACGCGGGGAAGCCCTGGCTTTGCAGCTGCTCTAACAGTCTCTCCGCATTATCTCTTCTCCTGAAAGTTCCGGTCTGAACACGATAATAAGTAGGCTGTGACGAAGCTTCGTCCAGAGATTCCATAATTCCATTCACGATCGCCTGGGCGATATCATCAAACCGGGTGTCGAATACCAGATTATCTTCGTCGCTGTTCATAAATCCTACTTCTACCCAAACAGCAGGCATATTTGTCCTTTTTAATACAACCAGCCCGGGACGGACTTTGACTCCCTGATTTTTAAATCCCACTTCTTCCAATTCTCCATTTATATCATCTGCCATATCTGATTTTATACCGGAGTCATCATAAATTAAGGATTCCACACCAGAGTACTGATTTTCCACAGGGCTGGAATTCCGGTGCAGTGAAATATAGTAGTCAGCCTGTTCCTCATTGGCAATATTTGCCCGTTCAATAGGAGTCCGGTATTCATCGTCAGAACGTGTATAGACCACTTCTATTCCCTTTTCTTCCAATAATTTTCCCACTGCTTGCGTAAGCCTTAATGCATCATCTTTTTCCTGACGGCCCTTGTAAACAACACCGGTATCCGTACCGCCATGCCCGGCATCTAATATAATTTTAGCCATAAAAATCTCCTCTGACATACCTTTATAATTAAGATATGTCAAAGGAGCCAGATTGTTACTTTTTAAAGTGAATTGCAATTGCATCAAAATCCTGGTCCATCTCTACCGATACCACTGCGTTTTCAACGGATACAGCTTTTTTGCCGGAGGTAAAAATTCCTGCAATGCCATATGCTTCCCCCACCGGAATTTGGATGATTTCCTTTTGGGAACGGGCAAAACTGTGAATAACAAGAAGTGCTTCCTGCCCGTCCTCACTGAAACGCAATACCCCCTGCCAGCCTTTTAAATGGCGGTAGCCGGATAACCGGGGTCCGTAGAAACGGCTTACTCCATTGCAGATAATATGGCGCACGGATTTATAAAAACTGATTCCGGCATCCACCAACGTCCACTGCTCTTTTGACAGATCATAGATTTCACCTGAGAGGCACATCATACCAAGACATGCCGCCGCCATGGAATAGGCAATTCTGCAGGATGAATCTGTTTTGCGCAGTACGGACCAGATCTGGCTTTTCTTTGGCAGCATCGCCCGATGCAGGTTGGCTGCAATCACCGGAATTTCTCTTTCTTCATGGGCATCTGAGAATGACGCCACATCTCCGATGTTCAAATAGGAAGGCTCCAGTCTGTGGCCGCCTGATGCGCAGACCTCAATTACAATACCCGGAACTTCTCTTTTTATTTTACGGAAAAATTCCTGAGCTGCCTGCATATTCTGGCGCAGTCCTTCTCCCAGGCTCTCTGCCCCGTCACAGCCAATTCCGATCGTCTCATTGTAATCAATTTTAATATAGCCAAATCCAAACCGGTTCAATAGACCGATTACCCGATCCTTGAGATAATCCACCGTCCATGGATCCCTCATGTCCCAAAATCTGCGGCTTGCGACTGTAATTACCTTACCGTTGCGCTTTAGCAGATGGTCTTCAAAATGAAATGCCCGAGCATCTCTGCCGCAGGTCTCCAGTTCAAACCAGATTCCAGGGATCATGCCCTGACTTTTAATCATATCTACCGTTGCCTGCAAGCCATATGGAAACAATTCCTCATAGACCTGCCAGTCTCCCATATTGCTCTGCCATCCCTTCACAGGATCAGCATACCACCCTGCATCAATGACAAAATATTCTATCCCCCTGCCGTTTAGCACATCCAGTATTTTTGAAATGTTTTCATGGGATGGCATTCCCCAGGTGGTACAATATTCATTGAATACCAGCGGAAGATTTCCATCTGACCAGCTTTCCGATTTTTCATCCTGCATGCGAGCCAGGCGCTGACAGGTATCATCCAGATTTCCCTGGTATACCGTCAGATACGCCGTGGGTGTCTCGAACCATTCTCCCGGTGCCAGATTCCTGCTCCAGTGTCCAAAATCAAAGTCCGGCAGTCCTCCAGAGATGCACAGCCCATCATCCTTTCGGTACACTTCCATCTGCCAGGAAGAAGGGCATCCCACCTGGACAGCCCATATAACCTGCTGCTTTTGGTCTTCCACTGCCACAAAAGGGAAGTACTTTCTTACCGGCAGAGAACCCAGCTGTCCGAATTTTTCACTTTCCGCGCCGTGTTTTGCCCAGGATGGCTCTAACTGAAGTTCTTCTGCCGTCTGAGTCTCAAGCCTGCCTTCTGCACTCCATTTGCTTCTCAGACGATGCACGAGCAAGGTGTCCGGAGCATCTCCTGCTTCAAAGGGAGTGATCCCTCCAATGGAAAAGCTGGACAGCATCTCTAAAGTAATTTCCCGCTCCGATTCATTTCCATATCTGGTTTTAAGGGTAAATCCTTCTCTGCCCTTTTGAAAGGCAAGGATATGTTCCGCCTTTTGTCCGTCTTCCGTCTGAAGCAGGGTGGTAATTTCCAGCAAATCTCCGGATTCCTGTACCCTTTGCTCCTGATATTTAAGATGGCAGCAGGACTGTGAATTTCTCAAAGTATGTCCGTTAGAAAATCCACCGGGAAAATCATCTCCGCCAATCATCACCTGTATCAGGGATTCTATTTCATATTCCTTATCCTCTGCCAACCGGCTTTTTTGATTTGCCGGGTACATTTCAAATCCTGCTGTATTCTGGGAAGATAAAGTATAGCGGACTATCATGTCGGACAGCTGGAATTCGGAAATTATTTTATTTTGCATTTCTATTCACCCCTTTGCCGTTTTTAAAACAATCTGTTAAAGCCTTATTATACGTTTTCTTTTGCTGCAGCTCCAGCCATGGCTCTTGCTTTTTCCTTATCCTGAGACATTTCTTCCACGGATTTTTCTTTCATGGTAAATCCTTTTGCCTTGCGGTATGGAAGCAGTTCCCCTTTCATACGCTCTTTTGCCTGTGCAATTTCACCGGCATACTGGGGCAGCCATTTTTCACCGGCTATTAACATCTCATCCACCATCTGCCTGATTTCACCCGGCGTACATACGGCACCTGTCAGCGGATCCATCATTGCCGCCTGATACAGCAGTCTGATATCCCCCTGTACGGCTGCTTCCACGGAAAGCTTTTGTACCCACACACTCTGAGAACAGATAGCCGCACATCCAAGAGGCAGATCTCCAACTTTTGGAACAGAGATTCCATTAAAATCAACATAACACGGAACTTCCACTACACATTCATCGGGTAAGTTTGTGATACATCCATCATTCATAGTATTAAAATGTCCCCGGTACGGGCGTCCTGTTTCCAGACTCTCGATAATGTAACTTCCGTGTTCCAAACTTCGTTCTTCCTGCTTATACTCTTTTGCAGGTTCCTGCAGCCAGTTTGGAAAATCTGTTTCAAACCAGTTCCTGCCTTCTTTGCAGACTCTCAGATAGCCCGCTGTCTCACCCTGAATCCAGCTGCTGTAGTTAATCCAATTTTCCATATCTTCCGGGCGTTTTCGGTACCAGGAAAGATATTCGGACAGATGGCCATTGGATTCTGTTGAATAATAGCCAAAGTTTTTCATAACATCCAGACGGATATTTTCATTGTCCAGCATATCCTGCTGGTTTAACATCAATTCGTAGAGATCCTGTACTCTTTCCTCTCCCTTGATCTTAGTACTTATGTACCAGGTCTGGTGATTCAGTCCTGCACAGATAATATCCACATCCTTAACTTCCACGCCAAATGCCTTTGCGATCTGCGCATGTCCATGCTGGACTCCATGACACAGACCATAAGTCTTAACTTTTCCATATTTATTGCACGCCCAGGTAAGCATGGCGTTTGGATTGGAATAATTCAATAGGATACACCCCGGTTTTGCCACCTCACGAATATCCCTGCAGAATTCCAGAAGGGTTGCAATGCCTCTCTGTCCGTACATAATCCCGCCAATACATAAGGTATCACCAACACATTGGTCCACGCCATATTTCAATGGGATTTCCACGTCTGTTGCAAATGCTTCCAGCATTCCAACCCTGACACAGTTGATCACATATTTGGCATCCTGAAATGCTTCTCTTCTGTTCGTAGTGGATAAAATCTTGATTTTCAGCCCGTTTTCATCAATGTCCCTCTGGCAGAGCTGTGTCACCATCTTCAGGTTTTCCTCGTTCATATCGGTAAATGCCACCTCAATATCAGAAAACTCTTTCACCGATAAGATATCTCTTAACAAACCTCTAGTAAATCCTAAACTCCCTGCCCCGATAAATGCTACTTTAAAGCTCATAGTATCCCTCCATATGGTAATTTTTTGCTATATACTTATCGTATACCCTGTGTTATCATAATTCTATAATATACAGTTATTAGCAAATAATCAATCTGACTAATATGATAAAAGAGGTGATTTTTTGATGGCATATGAATTTGGATTTTATAACTTTTTATTTCCGGATGAACTCCAGGATCCATGCATATCCTTAAGCTGCATGGGAATAGAACAGCGTTGGAATACTGACTATTACTTTGATAACCGGGACCGAAATATAGACAGTTACCTTTTCCAGTACACTTTAAAAGGGGAAGGGATCTATGAATCCCACGGTAAACGTTTCCGCCTGAAGCCGGGACAGGGATTTTTTATACATATACCGGACGATGAAAAGTATTATATGCCCGCTGACACGACAGAGCAGCCCTGGGAATTTATTTTTCTGCTCCTCAGGGGGGACTCCGTTTCCGGTTATTATGAACTGATCACAAAAAAAGCCGGAAAGATTCTGGATCTGCCGCTGCAAAACAGCGCCATCCAGACTCTTTTCGACTTATATAACCAAACTCAAAGCGGCAGAATGTTTCATCCGTTTCTTGCCAGTGAATTTGCCTATCGTTTTTTATGCCGGCTCTGCCAGAGTGTCATACACAATGAAGCCGATTACTCTAACCGGACACAGGCCGCCATTAAAATTATGGAAACACAATATGCTACCATCGAAGGCATTGAAAGAATCGCGGGGCTGCTTGATATTTCCCCCAATCATCTGACACGGGAATTTACCAGAGAAACCGGAGTCCCACCTATTAAATACCTGACAAACATCCGTTTGCAGCAGGCTGCCGCCCTCCTTCTTGAGACAGCACTTCCCGTTCACCACATCGCTGTTACCTGCGGGTTTTCCTGTGGTAATTACTTTACGAAAATTTTCCGAAAGCATATGAATGCCACCCCCCAGGAATACCGGCGTGAATGGAAATAGGAAGATAGTTCCGCTTCCTGGTGCCGGGCGGAACTATATCATTACATAATTATTTGTGCAATGATATAGTAGTATACCCCTGCAAGACATTAACCGGTAATTCCAAAGTAAGCAGCTGCATTTCCATAACAGATATCCTCCACTGCTTTTCCCAGGTATTCCAGGTCCAGCGGGTATTCGCCCTCCTCCACCCAGCTGCCCAATTTTTCACAGAGAATTCTTCGGAAATATTCGTGCCTTGGGAAGGATAAGAAGCTTCTGGAGTCTGTAAGCATTCCAATAAATGCAGGTAGAATCCCCACATTCGCAAGATCCTCCAGATGCTTTTCCATCCCGGCTTTATGATCATTAAACCACCATGCCGCACCCAGCTGTACCTTCCCTTTTATCTGTCCTCCCTGAAAATTACCAGCCATGACTGCCAGCATTTCCATGTCATTGGGATTCAGGCAATAGAGAACGGTCTTCGGCAGTTCATCTGTTTTGTCCATACTGTCCAGCAGTGCACTGATTTCAGGCGCATAGTGAAAATCATTCATGCCGTCAAACCCGCTGTCTGCCCCGGTAATCCGGAACATACGGGATGAATTATTGCGAAGAGCCCCGATATGCAGCTGCATTACCATCTGCCGCCTGTGGTATTCACGTCCCAGACTGCGAAGTACAAATCCGCGGTATTTTCCACATTCCGCGGGAGTGATTTCTCTTCCCACCAGCTTTTTCTGATAAATCAAATCAGCCTCATCTCTGTCCGTTTCCCGGTAGATATTACATTCCAGGCTGTGATCGCTGACCACACATCCCATCTTCACGAAGAAGTCTAATCTGTCTTTTAAGGCATCCACCAAAAGATCAATCGAAGCCAGTTCATATCCGACTTTTTCCCCAAGTTCCCTTATATACGGTACAAAATCATCTTTTTCCAGAGCAATTGCCCTGTCCGGACGAAAGGTGGGCAGTACCTGAACCTGAAATCCTTCGTCTTTTAACTTCCTGTGGTAATCAAGGTCTTCCAGAGGGTCATTTGTCGTGCACAACGCTTTCACATTCTGCATCTGAAGCAGGTTTCGGACCGAATATTCTTTTTGCTGCAGCTTCTCATTGCATTTATCCCAGATCTCTTTCGCATTTTCCGGTGTCAGGGGCTTTGATATTCCAAAATACCGCTGTAGTTCCAAATGGGTCCAGTGATAAAGCGGATTTCCCATAGCCGCCTGTACTGTTTTTGCCCAGGCTGTAAACTTCTCCCAGTCACTCACTTTATTTCCGGTAATCTGCTCTTCAGGTATACCAAATGCGCGCATGGCTCTCCATTTGTAATGATCCCCGCCAAGCCACACCCGGGCAATATTTTCATAACAGCAGTCCTCATAAATTTCCTCGGCACTCAGATGATTATGGAAATCGAAAATGGGCATATTCTTTGCATAACCGTGATACAGCGTTTTAGCCGTTTCATTTTTCAACAGAAAATTTTCATCTAAAAATTGCTTCATTTCATCCTCCCTTAGTTCATACACCGGTTACCTTATTCAATAAGTTTCTTACGGCTCCGGGTCCTGCTGTCATTTCTTTTACATATGACTCTACCAGTTCTCCCATTCCCGCATCATACACATTTATGCCAAAGATCTTCTCATCCGACAAAAGGGGGGTTAATATCCGGTGAACAGCGGACTCTTCCCCCAGCTTCAGTTCCTTGATCAGGGGCTGCAAAGTATCCAGCATAGGATCTGGGCTTAAGGTAAAGGTATCTCCATTATCATCTATGCCAGCCAGGTAACGAATCCACCCGGCAAAGACTAATGGAATCATTTTCAGATCCTTTATATTTAACTGTTCCGATTTCTGATATGCCTTCACGGTTTCCCCAAAGCGTATCGCCAGCTTCTGGGAAGTATCCGTTGCAATTCTCTGAGGCGTATCCGGCATAAACGGATTTGGGATTCTCACATTCAGTACTTCATCTATAAACTTTTCAGGATCCAGAATCCCCGGATTGATCACAACCGGCAGTCCTTCCTCATAACCGATCACTTCTACCAGTTTTTTTAACGCAGGGTCTTTCATTTCCTTTGAAATCAAATCATATCCCAGGAGACAGCCAAACACTGCCAGGGAAGTATGCAGCGGATTTAAGCAGGTGCACACTTTCATTTTCTCCACTTTATCTACCGTCTCTCTGGCAGTGAAAAGGATACCGCCGCTTTCCAGATCCGGTTTTCCATTTGGAAATGCATCTTCTATCACCAGATATTCACATTCTTCCGCATTGACAAAAGGTGCGGCATAGGTATTTTTGGAAGTGACGATCTGATCCAGCTGCTCCACACCGTCTTTTTCCAGTATTTCTTTTACAGACGGATCCGGTCTTGGTGTGATTTTATCTATCATGGTCCAGGGAAAAGATACTTTCTCCTTATCATTCACATATGCCAGGAAACCTTTTTTCACAGTGCCATTTTCTTCCCATGCTCTGGCGAAAGCCGCAACCGCCTCATATAATCTGCTTCCGTTGTGGGAACAGTTATCCATACTTACCATAGCTACCGGCTTTTCCTCTGACAGATATCTCTCATACAAAAGTGCAGCAATTTTCCCAATGTAACTCTCCGGCTTTTTAGGACCGCACTCCATATCCGCTTTCACAGACGGCAGCTGCTCCCCTTTTCCATTTACCAGGCTGTAGCCTTTTTCTGTAATAGTAAAGCTGACCATTTTCAGAGAGTCTTTCCGAAAGATCTCTTTTAAACGGTTATAATCCCGGTCATTATCACTATCAGCCGTAAGGGATTCCACTACGCTGCCCACCACTGTTTTCTCCACAGAACCATCTGACTTTAAAGTGACAAGAATACTATAATCATCGTGAGGGACATTCATTTTCCCGATTATTTCATAATCATAACCTTCCGCAACGATCAGACCCCGGTCCAGAACTCCTCTATTCAAAAGATTCTGCACTACATTTGCCTGAAAAGCCCGAAAGATATTCCCAGCACCAAAGTGGATCCAAAATGGATTCTCCATGGTATTCTTTCGCACCGCCTCCCGGTCAAATTCCGGAAGCTTATATCCGGCTTTTTTCCAAGCCGATCTATCCTGTAAACCGATTTTATTTAACTGCATGCCAGTTCCTCTTTTCTTTTAAATATATAGAAATCTTTTAAGTTCCACAGCGTATCCGAAAAATGCTTTCTGCTAATTGTCGGAATAATATTCAGACACGATCCAGAGCGTTTTTCACAATCGCTTCCCACAGCCCGTTTAGATAGGCAGCACCTAAGGCACGGTCATACAATCCATAACCTGGCATAGCAACTTCTCCCCAGATCATACGTCCGTGATCCGGTCTGATCGGACCTTCAAATCCAATCTCATACAAAGCCTTCATGATTTCGTACATATCAAATGTGCCATCACTGGATAAATGTGCCGCTTCCTCAAAATCCGTGGGGGAATTAAACTTTAAATTTCTTACATGGGCAAAATGTATCCTGCCTTTCAGGGAACGGATCATGTCAGGCAAATCATTTTCCAGATTGGTACCATAGGATCCCGAACAGAATGTCACACCATTATGAGGATTATCCACCATTTTCATCATTCTTAAAATATTTTCCTTATTGATTATGATTCTTGGAAGTCCAAAAACGCTCCATGCCGGGTCATCCGGGTGAATTGCCATATTGATATCATATTTGTCACAGACCGGCATAATTCTTTCCAGAAAATATTTCAGATTTTCAAATAATTTTTCGCCATCCACTTCTTTATACAGTTCAAATAATTCTTTGATTTTTGACATCCTCTCCGGTTCCCAGCCCGGAAGTACAAAGCCGTTGGAATCAGAATCTATGGAAGTAAACATATCTTCCGGATTCAATTTATCAACAGTCTCCTGATTATAAGCCAAGACAGTAGAACCATCGGGCCTCTTTCGGGCAAGCTCTGTTCTCGTCCAGTCAAATACCGGCATAAAGTTATAGCAAACCAGATGAATATCCGCCTGCCCTAATCGTTCAAGGGTGGTAATATAATTATCAATATAACGATCCCTGTCGGAAGTTCCCACCTTGATCGCGTCATGGATATTTACACTCTCAATGCCGGACACGTGAAGCCCTGCTGCTTCCACTTCATCCTTCATTGCCTGAATATCCGCAGCACTCCACGCCTCGCCCGGAACGGAATCATACAGAGTTGTAATCACACCTGTCACCCCCGGAATCTGCCTGATCTGCTCTAAAGTTACCGAATCATGCCTGCTCCCATACCATCTCAATGTCATTTCCATAAAAACCACCATTTTCCTTTCTTATGCAACGTTCCGGAGGATGTAGACACATCCTCTGGCAAAGCTTTCTCTATTTGATAATTCTAATTATACTTTTATTAACGAAAAATCCAATTGGTATAGTTGTTGTATACATTGCAAAACTTGCTGTAATGTATTATAATAGGATTTACGATGTGATATTATGACAACTAAAAATTAGCATGCCAGAAAGGATTCCTACAAGACTATGAAGAAAAACCTGCAGACGGCATTCAGCACCCGCCAGTATATGCGCTCCAAAGATTTTGAAATCTATTATTACAGTGATCTGGGACTTTCACCTGTGGACTCACACAGCCACGATTACTATGAATTTTATTTTTTCCTGGAAGGAAATGTGAACATTTCCATCAATGGAACCCCCCACCCCGTCAGACCCGGAGACTTTTTACTGATTCCGCCGGGCACAAAGCATCACCCCTGTTTCCTGGACCAGGAAAAGCCCTACAGGCGGTTTGTACTTTGGATCAGCAAAGATTACTGCAGCCGGCTCACCAATGCCTCCACCGATTATATCTACCTGATGCAGTATACCGTTACTGCAAAGCACTATGTCTACCATACGGAAGTCATTACCTTTAACGCCATACAATCCATGATCTTCCGGCTGATCGAAGAAACCAGAAACGATCGATTTGGAAAAGAATCTGAAATATCCCTGCAGATCAATACCCTGATTCTTTACCTGAACCGGCTGGTTTATGAACAGAATCATCAGAAATCCGCCACTTCAGAGAAATCCCTGTATCTGAATATTTGTAATTATGTATCGGATCACCTGGATGCAGACCTGTCCCTGGAGCATCTGGCACAGCAGTTTTATGTCAGCAAGTTTTATATTTCCCATACGTTTAAAGACAATATCGGCATCTCCATCCACCAGTACATTACAAAAAAACGGCTGCATGCCTGCAAAGATGCCATTCTTGGCAGTATGCCAATCAGCAGAGTTTTCGAACAATATGGTTTTAAAGACTATTCCAGCTTTTATCGGGCTTTTAAAAAAGAGTACGGCATTTCCCCAAAAGACTATAAGGAAATGTACCAGCTTTCCGATGATCTTCACCAATAAAAACCACCAACATAAACAAGGTCTAATCTCACCTCTGTCTAACTGTCAAGAATCTTCCCTCTGCCTAAAATGCCAAATGACCCGCCAAGCACTTGTGCGGGTCTGTTTGAACCTGTTGGGAAGATGCGCCGGGTAAATAAAATACGGCTGTAAAATCACCCAGAAGAGCTTTAAGCCCAGTTCTGGCTGATTCTACAGCCGTATTCATGATATTCCCAGTTTAATTAATACTGGTATAATGCTTTCTTAACTTTTCATATACTTTTTTTGAGATCTTATCCTTTAAAATATAACAGTAGTTCACAAATCTTGCAAATCCCCGTTCCAGTACCAGCGCCATACAGATCATTGGTATCACAAAGATTACTTCCCATCGGAATACATCATATATCCCCAACAATCCCGGAGCAATGAGAATTCCTGTACAAAAGATAGCAACTACCCCAATACTCAGCACTCTTCTGAGCATATTCATAGGTCTGCATACTCGGAATACCACCAGCATACTCACCATACCGCCAACAAGCAGGTTAAAGGTAGAAGTCATCGTTTCGTTCATACCCCAGAAAGGACTTAATGCCTGTATCGTACTCATAGTAAGAACCATCGTCAATGCAGCCGGCAGTGACACCCGCAGTACATGCTTCAAGAAACCGGTGGTAGTCACACCTTCCGTCTGCTCCAGTGTTAAGATAAAACTAGGGATTCCGATTGCAGTACTGCTGATCCAGGACAGCTGAATGGGAATAAAGGGATAAGAACGCTGTAAAAATATAAATATAACACATAAAATAACGGAATATATGGTTTTAGTCAGATACAGCGCACTAACTTTTTCAATATTTGTAATGATCATGCGGCCTTCCCGCACAATGTTCTTCATAGATGCAAAATCCGAATCCAGAAGTACAATATGGGCAACCTGCTTTGCCGCATCACTTCCCGCTGCCATGGCAATACCGCAGTCGGCATCTTTTAAAGCCAGAACATCATTGACACCATCTCCTACCATTCCCACAACCTTCTGGTTTGCCTGATAGGCTTTTACAATGCTTTGTTTCTGCTCGGGGCGAACCCTGCCAAATACGGAATACTTTGCAACCTGCTCTTTGAGTTCTTCAAAATCTTCCGGAAGCGTGGAAGCATCCACATAATGTTCTCCGCCTTCCAATCCTGCTTTCACCGCAATATTGGAAACGGTTATGGGATTATCCCCTGAGATAACCTTAATCTCTACCTGCTGCTCTTTGAAATATGCAAAGGTATCCTTAGCGGTAGTACGAATCTGATCAGTAATAACCACCAGTCCCACCGGAGTTACTCCGTCCACCGATCCATCTTCCTGAGACATATTCTCGCAGCTGCCAAGAAGCAGAACACGGAAACCCTGATTGGAATAGCCATCCACCCTGGCTTTTAATTCTTCGTCATCCCGGATTAAAAACTCCGGTGCTCCAAGTACAAATGCGCCTTCCTGCCCAAACCGGATCGCCCTGTATTTGCGATCTGAAGAAAAAGGAATCTTCTCTTCCACTTGCCAGAGATTTGTTTTCTTAAAGCGCTGCATCAATGCATTTTGCGTAGCATTTACGTCATCAAAGGCAAACGCTATTTCATTCATTACATTTTCAACGCGGATACTCTCTGTATCTCCAAGCGGCACCACTTCCACAACTTCCAGGTTCCCGGTGGTAATGGTACCTGTTTTATCCAGGCAGAGCACATTTACTCTGGCGAGAGCTTCGATTGCCTCCATTTCCTGTACCAGGGCACGCTGCTTCGCCAGACGGCCAACCCCCAGGATAAAGGATACACTGGTAAGTAAGACCAGCCCTTCCGGGATCATTCCAATAATTCCGGCAACGGTACTGACAAGGGCGTTTGAAAAGCTGATATCATGAATGCTTTTCTGGGACCAGAATAATAAAATTCCAACCGGAATAATCAAAATACCCAGCACCTTGATAATCCGTTTAATCGTTCGCTGCATTTCTGACGTGGCACGTTTCTTGCTCTTAGCTTTTTTCGCTAGCTCTGTGGCATAATTCTCTTCTCCCACATGTTCCACACGCCCAATGCCGCTGCCTGCTACCAGATAACTGCCTGACATAAGAACGTCTCCGGGTTTCTTCTTCACCGGCTTGGATTCTCCGGTAAGCATGGATTCATTTACTTCAATACCGTCAGATTCCAGAACAATACTGTCAGAACACACCTGATCTCCGTTTTCCACTATCAGAATGTCATCAATTACCACCTCATTTACCGGGATCGTAATTCTGGCACCGCTTCGGATCACCTTTGCTTTGGATGCTGTTATAACCGACAGTTTATCAATCAGCTTCTTTACTTTAAATTCCTGGGCAATACCAATCACTGAGTTAATGATTATAACTCCCATAAATGTAATATTCTTAAATTGCCCCGATATCAGAACCAATACGCCTAAGAATAAATTTAAAAAGTTAAAATAAGTCAGCGTATGGGTTTTCACAATATCCTTTTTCGATTTGGATATGTTCGTGTCTACCGTATTGACCTCACCCAGGTTAATACGTTTTTGTACTTCATCATCGTTCAGTCCCGTATAGTTATTCGTCATCTATCCATCCCTTTATCCATCATCTCTGGTATAGTATATGTCATTTCTGTACCAAGCGCCGCTGCACTTAGCACAGGGAATAAAACTTAACTCAATTATACTCTGGTGAAATTGCAAAGTCAATAAATGGCAATATTATTATTTCTTTAATAATAGGAAGAAAATATAAAATATATCAAAACAGGACGATCAAACATATTATTTGTCAAAATTCTTCTGCAACACCATATCAGGAACATTATCCGGCTTAATTCCCTTTCTTTTCAGGCAGTAAAATCCAATCACAGAGAGAAGCATCTGGGTTACCGGTACGGAAATCCAAACCCCCGTTAATCCCCAAAAACGCGGAAATACAAAAGTAAGCAGTAAAAACAAGAGTGCCGGCTCACCATATACCAGAATATAAGCAAACCGATTTTTGCCGGAAGCATAAAAATAAGATGTCGTTACTCTTAGAAAAGCAATAAAAAGAAATCCGGCTGCAAAAACAGGCAAGGCTTCTGCCGCTGCCTCTGTGACCTGGAGAGAGGCCCCGAAAAACGGTGGGATTACATACCTTAGGGCAATCATCACTCCACCGCACAGAAGCGCCACCACAGCCGCCAGTATATATGCCATTTTGCATACTGTGCCTGCTGACTTTACATTCTTCTCTCCAATATACCGGCTGAGCAGGGGCTGGCTTCCATCACCTACTCCCTGCAAAAGCAGCTGTACCACACAGCTGACATAGCTGATTACCGCATAGGAAGCCACCACCAGAGTACCGCCGTAAAGCATAGCTGTTTTATTCATAATCAACAGAACAATATTGGGAGAAAGCGTAAGTCCAAAAGGGGATATTCCCGTAGATATAATCTCTTTTAGCATCCCAAACTGAGGTTTAAACGCCTCCCTTGGCAGACGATACTTTTTAGAAAATAAGACCAGCAGGCAGGGTACCATTGTTACAGCCTGTCCGATTATCGTCGCCCACGCCGCTCCCGCCATACCAAATGGCAGTACCGCGATAAACAAATAATCAAGCACAATATTGGTTACAAAACCTGCAACCATACATCCCATTGCAAAAATTGCCTTGCCATGATTACGCAGAAGCGGAACCAGCCCTGTAGACAGCAGCTGAAAAGTTGTCCCTACGATAATGACACGAATATACTCATTCGCTAAAGTAAGGATTTCTCCCTCAGCACCAAATAATTCTAAAGCCGGATAATGAACACATGCCAAAAATATCGTAAGAAGGATACATGCAAAAAGCAGGTAAACCATCGTGTTACCCGCGTACCCGGATGCACGTTTCTCATCTTGTCTTCCTTTATTGATAGAGAAATAAATAGCCCCTCCCATTCCGATTCCTGTTCCTACCGCCTGAATCAATGCCGTCATCGGATAGGCAATATTAATAGCCGCCAAACCGGCATCTCCTATATTTCTTCCCACAAAGAAGCCATCCACAATTGCATAAACGCCCGAAAATGCAAAAGCCAGCATTGACGGCAAAACAAATTTCAAAAATGTCTTTAACATTCGGCACCTTCCTTTGCATCATCTGCATTGATCTCCATTACTTTATGCAGATTAGTCAGAAACAGACGGTTATTCTCCGCCATATCCGCTCTCTGTCCTTCTTTCATTTTATCCATGGCACAAGCTTCCAGCTGATACAATTCTGTCATAATCCTGTCTGCAAAATCCTGTCCTTTTTTTGTAAAAAGTACTGCCTTATTACGTTTATCATTTTCCATCGTTCTTCTTATAACCCATTCCTTCTTCTCAAAAGAATTTAAAATAGTGTTAATTGTCTGTTTAGGCAAAAGCAGCTGATCACAAATCATCTTCTGCGTACAGTTCCCTTCCTTCTCATGTATGATATATAAAACGGACAATGAGTAAAATGTCAATCCCCGCTTTTTTGACCACATTTCATAGATACTGTTTATCCCAAACCAAAAATCATAATATTCTTTAATGTACTCCCTGATCTCCATGCCCATCCTCCTGACGAATATGTATTTAGTCTGTTTACGGACTTATTATATCTCACTGGTATTTCTCTGTCAATTCTTTTCTGCTCCTGCTGATCTGTCATTTTACAAAGTATATATCCTATCCCTGAATAGAAAGCACTACATGACAAAACCGGAGTATCTACCTGAGATCTCCGGTTTGTCACGCTGTAAGTCAGCGAGTGCCTGTTAATTACTCCTATATTCTAAACCTTATTTACTCTATACTCATTGGGTGTAATTCCATACTTTTCACGGAATACCCGAAAAAAATGGCTCGGACTGGAATAGCCGCATTCCTCTGCAATATGGTAAATGCTCAATTCCGAGTTATCCAACAGCTCCATTGCGTACTGGAGTTTTGTTTCCTGTATGATATCTCTGCAATTTCTGCCCGTATGTTTGCTTCCTCCTCTCCTTCCTCCCATAAATCTTAGAAAATCACATATTTTGATGCTTTTTTTATCTGTCATACTATACAAATTATGATTATTATTATATCATAAAAGCTGATGTGTGCAATCATAACCACTATAAAGGAGTGCTTAAATATGAGACATAAAAAAAATCACAGAAAATTCTTTACCTTCTTATCCGCAGGCGCCTTGTTGCTGCTTGTTCCAGGATGTTCCGATCCCGGAACTGCAGGAGTCACAAAATCCGTGATACAGGAAATTACACCGGCAAGCCCCAACGGGATCAATGTGGGCTGGTCTGTCTATACGCTGGAAAATGATTTTTTCAAACGGATGGACAAAAGTCTAAAAGAAGATGCCAGCAGCCTTGGCATTACGCTGCTAACCCACAACCAGAACAATGACCCGGAAGAAATGCTGCGTGGCTGCAAAAGCCTGATTGCACAGGATATTGATGCTCTGGTAGTCTCCCCCTGTTACCCGGGATATATGGAAGAAATCGTAGACCTGTCACACGAAAAAAACATCCCCATCGTCATAGTGGATATCGGTGACGGCGGTTCAGACAAGGATGCATTGATTGTATCTGACTGCACTGCCGGAGGGGAAACAGTGGCGGAATATGCTTTAAGCCTCTTAAAAGATAACCCAGACCATACAAAAGAAATGGCAGTACTGAAATGTGAGTCTTCTGCCGTTTATGCCAATCGCCGCGGCGACGCATTCATTTCAAAGGTAACAGATGCCGGATATAAAATTTCAGCGGTGGAATATGCCAATTCCGACGAAGACCTTGCATATACCAAAACTAAGAAAATGATTCTGTATCATCCCGATATTACCGCACTTTTTGCGGAAAATGATCCAATGGCACTGGGTGCTTCCCGGGCACTGAAAGAAGCAGGCAAAAAAGATGTTCTTGTATTTGGATTTGACGGAAGCCAACAGGCAGTCAACGCCATAGTGGAAGGGGATATGTCCGGAACCATGCTCCAGGATTCTGAAAAAATGGGCAAATTAGGTTTGGAAACAGCACTTCAGCTGTTAAATGAAGAGGTTCCGGCTTTTGATGAACCAGAAAATAAAGTAATTTATACCGGTGGCTATCTGATTGGAAAAGATGGGGAAATGGTTCATAAAAATAAATAAGCGAGCAACAGTCAATGGCTATTTAGCATTTTCACCATTATTCTTTCCCTTATAATTGCAGACATTTTTTCATCTGCTCCATGTCCGCCCAGACGGATGGAGGGTTTTGTCTTGCCGTGAAAATCACTTCCGCAGGTGATCAGCAGGTTATTTTCCTGGGCTATCTCGGTAAAATAAGTTATTTCCATTCTGCAGTGATAAGAGGAATATGCTTCGATACCATCCAGATGCGACCTGACTATCTGCTGGAGAAAAGCATAGTCCCCCTGCAGATTCTGTCCGGGATGCGCCAGAACGGCAATTCCTCCTGCTGCATGAATCAGGCCGGCAGCCTCTTCCATTGAAATATATTTTATGGGCACATATGCCGGCTTCCCCTGTGAAAAATAGTCCCAGTAAAAGTTCACAAAAGGATTGTCAGAGCGTTTCCCACCAGGCTGATACGGTAATAATATCGGATAATCCTTTGCATTTTCTTTTTTCAATAACAATTCCGCAATCAGCTCACCGGTAACCACGCCATCTTCTGAAGCCTCCAGTACTTCATCCGTTCCAAGAGGAATACCCGTCTCCTCTCGGATAAGTTCAATTTTTTTCCTTGCCGCTTTACGTTCCTGCTCAAGAATACTTTGCTCAATCTCCGCAAATACAGGATCCGTACAGTCAAATCCATAACCCAGCAGATGAAAGTTCCGTCCCATACAGACACAGTCCAGTTCCACTCCGGATATAACCTCAATTCCCATTTTTCCCGCCAGTTCCAGGGCTTGCGGTACCCCCCTAACGGTATTGTGATCCGTAATGGACATAAAACAAATGTGTGACTGTCTACACAGATCCATAATTTCAGGAACTGAAAACGATCCGTCATCACTGCAATTGGAATGGATATGCAAATCTATTTTTGCCATGTCAGCAACCTCCTTCTAAAGTAATTTTACTGCCTTTACTCTTTACACTCATCATCAGAACCTGCAGTAATATAATTGCTGCCGTTGATACTACATATAAAAGCCGGATGTTTCCAAATTGTATTACTTCAGTCACCCATGAGCTGGATTCCAGCAGACGTTTCACACCACCTCCAATGACAGGCCCCAGAATAAACGCCAGCCCAACCGCAGCACTGTAAAAATTATCGTATAAGATCCGCCCCTCTGCTGGCATAAGCTCGTAGCGTCGGTTAAATACAGAGACCATAAACCCGGCGTTCGCTGCCGAAGCAAATATAAATGCGACCGGAATAAAGACATAAAAGTTATGGGGATTCGATAATGCCATAAAAAATGTTTCACCTATAAAAAACCATATGGAAGCAGTGAGTGCAAACTGATGCCCTCTTCTGTCACTCACTTTTCCCCAGACCCCCAACAGGAAGATCTGCGGCAATGAGATCAACATCTGCATACCAGTCGTTGTGACATAGGAAAGCTGCAGATAACGCATCATATATACTACCGTAAAACTGTCAGCAATGGAAAGCATCAGATAAAACAAAAATATATACACAACAAAGGCCAAAAACTGGCGGTTTTTAAAAGGTACCCGAACCATATCTGAAAACCTGCTTTTCTTTACCATTATATTTTGCTGTTCTGCATCGGGAATGCGAATCAATACGATTATTTCCATAACACCCATAATCATTGCTGCCAAAAACAAAAGAAAGAATCCAATATATGCTCCCGATACTGCATCAAGCAGCCTGCCGCCTGCCAGAGACAGAATAACCGTTACCCCCAAAACAAAAGTCTGGCGCCCCGCAATATATCTGCCGCTCTTTTTCTCCTCCACAAAGGTGACCATCCAGTTATTCAAGACAACCGTTGTCTGCGCCTGTAAAGTAAATGCTGTAATCATCACGGGTATAAAAATGATAATCTGCATTTCTGCCGGAACAAATACTGGAATCAAAACGATCAGCAACGTGGCAAATTTCGACAGAACTGTTAATCCTATGGTAATCTTTTTGAAACTGCGAAACCGTTCCATAAAGGATGAGAAAAAGATAATCGATATCCCACAGATATTTGTAATCATACTGATGTAGCTTACCAGTAAATCGCTTGCTCCCATGTATATAGCCAGACCGCTTAAAAAAACGCCGCTGGTTAAAAAAATAAAAGAGGTCCCGAAAACCACCTGGGCATGAAATGATCTTTGCACTTTTGACAGTGTCGGCAACTCCGCAGTAGTATCTGTCATATAGTATTTACCCCCTTACCAGCATTACATCCGCAAAAATCTGTTCAGCAGTTAAATAAGCAATTCCTTCCAGATAATCATGCCAAATATCCTCTGCATAAAGTATTTCAGCAGACATTTTCTCCGGTAAAGTACTGTCAAAATAATCGTTAATCAAAGGCAGGCATTCTTTCCGGAAATCATTTCCCCCAAGGGCAATGTATTGAGGATTCAAGATACAGCAGATTCCTGCAATTAGTTTTGCTATTATTTGAGCATAACGCTCATCTTCCAAAGGGGATGACAGCAGATCATCCAGTGTTCTTGTTTCATCCACCGGAAACAGTCCCAATTCCCCTACAAAGTTATTCCAGCCACGCAAAACTCTTCCACCTGAAAGGAAGCCTGCACTTAGACAGTCATTATCAAAATGAATATATGCCATATTGATATTTTCGCATATTTCTTCGGGATATTCCTTCAAATAGCATCTTCCAAAGCCCAGTGTAATGGCATTCAGGTCATTTTCTAAGATTACCGGAATCCCATACCGCTGATGAATAGCCTCTCCAATGGGATATCCTTCCAACTGTCCCTGCGAATTTTTTCTCTGATATTCCAGTCCATTGACAATTCCGGGAACTCCAATACCAATTGACTTTATTTCTATCCTGGTTACCAGTTCATCCAAAAATAAACAGATAGCTTCCACAGCATTATCTCCCCCAGGTAGTATACCGCTGTCCTGAATTTCCCCACAGATATTAACGGTTAGATAGCGGATACTGTCACTTCCCAGGCACAGCCCAACTCCGAAAAACCTGTTTTTATTCAGTTCATAGCGGACTGCCTTTCTTCCCCCAATCGATTCATCATACCCTGCATCAACAATTTCGTTATTCATCAGCATTTCCGTTAGCAGTGTTCGCACGGTAGTGACACTGATTTTCGTTGCCTCCACGATCTCCGCCCTTGTAGCAGAACCCTTTTCTTTAATCGCCTTACGCACAACTGAAAGATTTACCTGTTTCAATGCATGAGGTTTCCCTAATATATCTTTCATGTTACCTCCTGTCTGATCTACTTTTATAATATACTTATATAAGTTTCTAACAAAAGTATATACCCGGTTATGGCTAAAGTCAAGCGCTATTATTTTCTACAAGATATATTTTAAGATGATATAGGGGTCGGAGGCACTGCTGGCTGTCAGTAATTCATTAACCAGTTTGCAAACGTCCTCATCATGGGCTTTTGATTGTTCGTAGAACTGTCCGTTAGAGTTGATTTAACTTTCATTTCCGTTTATAATTAAGTTAAATCAGAAGGGAGTTCACAATGAAAAAGATTATTTACATCATAGGCTTTGTGTTACTGCTGTCTTTAGCCGGAATCGGTGGATTTTTCATTGGAAGAAATACGAATAATCCACTAACGGGGACTACATTTTACGCAGTAATTGAAGAAATCAGGGATCACAATATTGGGGTCAAAGGTTTGGACGTCAATGACATAAACAGCCGGGGAGAATTTTATTTTACTATAGAAGATAAAACAAAATTAGAATGGCGGCATACGGAAATTTCCATATCAGATTTAAAAGTCGGAGACACAATCTCAATTACATACACAGGCTCAGTTCTTGAAACTTATCCCGCAGGTATTGAAGATGTGGTTGAGGTACAGCTTCTGGATGATGAAACTTAACGGGTTTGAGACTAAAATCCCAAACCCACATAATCACGATACCTGATGTATAAAATTTTTATCTGTTACCAAAGTATTTCCGTTTTTTTATACTGTAACAGAGATTTCTAAGTATTCTTTCTTGCTTTATCATAATAGGATTTTTGACTGGATGGAGATTGTCTAAAACGATTGACAGCGTAATATTATAATAAACTAAGAAAAGTCTTTCTTTTGTAATAATTAAATAATTTTAATTGTTTACTATACTATGTAACATTCAAATGTCAGTTTTCAAAATATTTTTTGCAATCGTGACCATATTTTTAAATCTTAATCCATTCTCAATTTACCTCAAAGATTATTTATGATATATTTTCAAATGTATTAGTACACACTAATAGATTTAATTAACATACTCCGCAGCGCCCCACGCTGTGGAGTACTCCCAGGGAATATATGTTTTAAATTTATTAATAAAGTTTGTTGACAATATAAGAAAGTAGCCGCTGGCTACTTTCTTTTAATATTAAATTACATTATTTAGGTTATTGGATTTTACATTTGCATTTATTCTAAGTTTGTGGCAAATGAATATAAAACTAAGATAAATAAAGTTATTTAACCAATTATATCATTTCATTATTACTGTTTCTATTTTTTTCAGTTAATTATTTTATTATTTATTTGGTTGTCTAACCAATATAAATATGATACAATATTTTGTATAGGAGGTGAAAATAATTGACAATATCAGAAAGAATAAAATTCATTAGAGAAGATTTGAACATGTCGCGCGCTGCATTTGGTGAAACACTCGGTGTCAGCGGTGATGTAATAAATAATATGGAGCGTGACAGAGTTGAAATTAAAGACTTTATGCTTCATTTAATATGTAAAACACACCGGGTCAACTATTTCTGGCTGACAGAAGAAAAAGGAGACCCATATTTAAGACCTCCTAGCATATTGATGGATGATGTTATCGAAGAATATAATCTTGATGAATTAGATCAGGAAATAATCGAACAATATATAAAACTCGATCCACACATGCGTGATTCTATAAAGCAATTAATAAAAAATGTTGTTATAATTACTTCAGATTAATTTGTCGCAAGTTCAAATGAAAATTCGTTGAACATATTCAAATATATTTTTGAGAGTTTTATTGTTTAATCTCCTTAACATTTTTACAATGCACTCAATATACTCTTCGTTTTTCATATGTATACCTCCTTCATAACTCACAAAGCAAACGCACATTTTGTTTTTTATATAATACTACAACTATATCAAAATATCAACGGTATAAAAAATTGTTGTTTGCTCCAATGTGATCGGCATTTGCCGTTGACTGGTTACATCATGTAATACGCAAGTTCTTGTCAAAACATTTCTGTGAATATTCACTGAATTTTTCATATATTTATATACATTATCACTAAATCAATAGGCATTAGCCATTGATAATAAAAAAACACCAAAGAAAGGGAAGAGTCATGAGGGAAAAACCACAAACAAAGCAGTGTAAACACTGCAAAACAGACATACCTTTTAATGCTAAAGTATGTCCAAATTGTCGCAAGAAGCAAGGGGGGATTGGATGCCTCGGAGTAATTATCATAGTAGTAGTTTTGATTATTATAATTGCTGTGGGAACATCTGGAGGCAAAGATAGCAAACCTAAAAAAGTAAGTACTGATCCAGTTAAGCAATCCGAAACAAATAATTTAGCAAGCTCGCAAGAGAAACCCGAAACTGAAACTGAAAAATCTATATTTAGTACTGGCGAAACAGTTGAACTAAATGGAATTCAAGTTTCGTTTGTATCTGTCACAGAATCGTCTGGAAGTGAATACATAAAACCTGCTGATGGAAAAGTTTTCTTGCTTTGTGAATTTGATATCGCAAATAATTCTGACAAAGACATAACCGTAAGCTCAGTAATGAGTTTTGAAGCCTATTGTGATAGCTATTCTATTAACCAAAGTTTTTCTGGAGCAGTAGACGACAATGCTAAGCAACAACTTGATGGGTCAGTAGCTGCTGGGAAGAAAATGAACGGAACTATATCATATGAAGTTCCATCTGACTGGAAAGAATTAGAAATTAATTTTACACCAGATTTTTGGTCCGGTAAAGATATTAAATTTATTGCAAATCATTAAATAAACGAGTAGGAGGGAGTGATTAACTCCAGACCTCTTAGTCGAGTATGTAAGAGGTCTTTCACCCCAAACTTTTCACAGAACCGTACTTGAAAATCTCCTTTCATACGGCTCCTATCATTCAACAATACGAATACAAGTTGCTCCAATGAACAAACAGTTTTGGCTCTCGCTGTCATACAGTGTAGAGCCATTTCTCCGCTCTACGCCTTCTCCCCCCACCCCCCCGAAAATTCTTATACTTACACATTGCCCATTTTATAAGTCTTGTTTCAATACACTGTAGCGTTCCTTTCGTAAGCGCTACATAAAATAGCGTATTGATTTTTCTGAATTCATCATCCTTAAAAAATTTAGATATTACTATTATTCAAGCTACAGGATTGCTGCATTGCTTCTGACCATGGCATCAGTTCTTCCAGGATACTATCGGGCTCATTTTTGTAGTCCAGCATCCTGGTTATCACAGTTTCCAGATAGAGGCGGATGTTCAGTCCATTCGCTTTTGAAGTTTCTACAAGTGTGTAAACAACAGCACTTGCCCTGGCACCTTTTACAGTGTCATGAAATAGGAAGTTCTTTCTTCCCATGACATATGATTTCACAGCTCTTTCGGCTGCGTTATTACTTATAGAGCATCTTCCATCCAGAAGATAGTTCTCCATATATGGCCGTTGGTTTTGGGCATAGTTAACCGCCTTGGCGAGTTTTGACCCGCCAAGGGCATTCATCCCATCTACCCACTTCCAGAAGGCATCCAGTACTGGCCGTTCAAGTTCCATCCGCTGTATCTGTCGTTCTTCCGGTTCCAGGTCCTTCAGCGTTCTTTCTATCTGAAAGATCTGGTTGCAGCAGGCAAGTCCGACACTTGCAGGAGATGCCTGTGTTTCCTTCCCTTTTTTCTTAGGAATGGCCTCAAACAGGTATCTTCGAAGGTGCGCCCAGCATCCGCACCGGTTAATGTCCTGCAGACGGTTGTAACCGCTGAATCCGTCCGTATGGATAAAACCATGAAAATCCGCCAGGAACTTTACCGCATGATAACCGCTTCTTGATGGCTGGTACTCATAGATTACAATACGGTGTTCTTCAAATGCACCGCTGGTGTACAGCCATATATAAGACTTGGATTCCGGCGCCTTATCGTCCTCTTTGAGCACCTGGCATGTCGTTTCATCTGCATGGATGACCGGCTGCTGTAAAAGATATTCATGAAGCCTGTCATAGACAGGTTCCAGATATTCTTCTGCGCAGGTATTGAACCAGTTTGCAAGAGTGCCGCGGTTCAGCTTGATGCCAAGCTGTCCCCAGTCCTTTTCCTGGCGGTAGAATGGCAGACAGTTCACGCATTTCTGATACATAACATAAGAAACTGCTGAAGCGGATGCCATGCTGTGGGGCATCAAGGGTGCTGGAACAGCCGCTTTTTCGATTGTGGATTCTCCATCTGTACGACACTGAGGGCACGCATAACTATGCTGCACATACTGGATACGCTCGACTTTCGCAGGAGTGATATGGATCTCTTCACGGACGGCCTTTGAACCGATCTCCTCCATAGAAGTGCTGCAATAAGGGCAATTGAGATCATCACCTTCCAGTGTCAGATCGATTGTCCTTATAGGGACATTCTTTGCAAGCTCATCATGGGTAGCCCGGGGCTTTTTCTTTTCATGAGAGGATACCGTGATTGTATCTGGGATCTGCGCTGGTCCATCCACTCCAAGCTGTTCGAACAGACTGAGCCTGTCCGTCAATGCTGAGCACATTCGATGATTTCTCGCTGGAGATGCCAAAAATCTTACGCTTCATTTCATTAATTGTTTCCGTGAGGTTTGCAATGGTCTGGTTCAGCTGTTCCATCTGACGGTCTTTTACTTCGAGCTGTTTCAACAGATTGTTGACCAGTGCATTCATGTTAAGATCTTGTGTTTCAGCTGATTTTTCCATGACCGGGAACCTCCTTAAATGATACTGTGATTATACCAAAAAAGAGGTTGAAAATCCAGTAAATAAGCGGACTTTCGTGCACTTAATCAGGTACTTAGAAGGGCTTTTTTGTAATGGGTTTGATTGCCTTTGGCTGTTGGATTGACAGACCTTCCATGAGCCATCGGAACTCCTGTCTGGTAAGATTTCTTACTTCTTCAGAGTTTCGAGGCCATTGAAAACGGCCTGCATCTAAACGTTTATAAAGGAGAACAAAACCATCTTTGTCAAAACGCAGAGCCTTCAGCCGGTCACATCTCTTTCCACAAAAGAGAAAAAGCGAGTTGCTGTAAGGGTCCAGCTCGTAGGTATCCCGCACGATAGCCATAAGACCATCAATACTGCGCCTCATATCGGTGTACCCTGAGACCAGATAGATCTTGGCAGCGCCGGACAGATCACCTAACACAGCTGCTGCAGCGCCATAAGCGTTGCTTTAATAATGGTGGCATCTGCGTCATTGCTGATAGCCACAATAACGCCATTGTATTCAAGACGGATTACTGCTAAATCCGTTTGCTTTTTAGGAATATCTATTTTTGTTTCTGGTAGTTCATTGTATTGAATTGGTACAACTTCCTGTTTTTCTACGGCTTTTGCTACTGAATCCGGAATACATGCCTTGTCGCGTAATCGTCTAATGTTGTAATAAAAGGAGCTAAGAGATATTCCATTCTGATTGCACCATGTATAATCAGACATGCCGCTGACGCGGCACTGTTGGATGCAGTCCATCCAGTATTTATCTTTTTCAGCTTTTGTCATGATTTAAAAATCCTCCCAAAAAATTTGGAGTAAAATGATGCAAAAGTTTAAAATAAATAGCAGCGAAATGCTACAACTTTTGCCGTTCAAGATTAGAACTGAGAGTATCATACTCCAACTGTCCTAATTTTACAGCAATTAGCATTTAATAGCACTACGGTTGATTATGTCGCGCTTACTTCCTTTCATTGCCGATGTATTAAACCTACCAAAATAATTCATCCATCCTCGAATAAAGGGATTAAGTATTTCCGCTATGATGTCGATTTTGCATCCAGTTTTTTTATGGGTTTCCATAGCCTTAACTTTGTCGCGAAAGTTCTTAGAAGAAGCATTACTTACTAAAGCAATAAAATTATGCCTAACTTTATTATCTTTACACTTGATAAACACTACTATGAATGTATATCCAAGAAAGTCAAACTCTGTAAATTGTTCTTGAACTGTAAGAAGTGATTTGAAGCTAAAATGTACACCAACATTCGTCCTCTGACCTTAGATCGGATTTAAAATACATTCTTCAAGTATTATCAGGCATAGTTTTTAAAACAGGATATCCGACATATGGAGGAAAACGTAATCATCTAATTTCTGGTGAAATGCGTTAATGACTCAAAAAAGAAGTCGATCAGCCGGATCATTTCAATCCACGCAGAAAAGAAACGCAAAAAGATGGCAACAGTTTTATAAAAACCGCACCATCTTTTTGCTTTAAAAAGTCACCAAACTTTTTGATCTCAAACATTTCATTTTGACAATAGTCAGATTTGCTGACCAATCCGCCAAACCCTTGATAAACACTAGGGTTTTTAATATTAAAAAGAGCGCGAGACGGGACTCGAACCCGCGGCCTCGACCTTGGCAAGGTCGCGCTCTACCAACTGAGCCACTCGCGCATAACTTACTTCTTTTTTTATCTCCTTGAGACAAGATTTATAATACTATATCTTCCTGTATTTGTCAACAGTTATTTTTAAATTTTTTATATTTTTCAAATTGTATATTCTATTTTGTTAAAAATACCATGCAGAACGGTATTCAAATGCAGTAAAAGTACTTTCCGGTTTGCTTAAACTTAAGTTAAAACCTTTGATACTCTTCCTGCAAATGTCACCGTCCTTTACTTCATGATATATCTTATAATTCGCATAATATTTCATCATTACTAAAACAGCTTATTTACTGCTTTAGAAGAACACTTAAAACGTACTGATTATTCGGAAGTGTTTTATGAGTGATATTATTCAGACGGATTAAATCTAAATCCACCCAGATCTCTTCTGCTGCTATCATTACATTGGCGAACATGATGCCCAGATTTAATTCTGCAAATTTTCCAAAGGTACCATTCGCCATTACGGCTTTCTTGCAGAAGACATGGATTCTGTTTTCGTATACTACAAATCGCCATGGCTGGCTGTTATAGCTGGATGGAGCCAGCCTTGCAGTATCCAGGATCTCTTTCACCCAGGTCTTAGGTCTCTCTTTATATGCACAAAGTTCGTCCAGACTCAGACGCTTCGCCTCATAATCATGGCGGAACAGAGAGCCTTTGGGAAACCCAAATGCCAAAGCCGTGACAAAATCGTACCCATCGTCTTCCATCTTTTTGTCTTTTCTTTTCGCCATGCCAAGATAGCAGGTTCCAATTCCTTTTGTATTTAAATACAGTGATATATGTTCCATAATATAGCCTGCATGCAGATCTCTCTTTTCTTTCTTCTCAGCGTACAGAGCGATATAATAAGGCGCGCTTACATTAACCAGTCCACCAACACGGCCTCTTTTGGAAACATTATCAATAATTTCAACTTTCACACCAATTCCGGGAAATATTGGTTCTATTTCCTCTACAAATTCAAGGATCCCGCTTAAGATTTTATCATCTATCGCTTCCTTTTTAAAATTCCGTATCGATTTTCTGACATAAATCGCTTCGTACAGATTCATTCTTCTCACCCATTTAAACATTTTGTAACAATATTGTAACATGTTTTTATCAAAATATCTACTGAAAATTTGATGGAAAATTGTTTATTTTTTTAAACATTACCTGTACAATTGTTCTAATTTATCCAAATAACTTCCAAAAACCTTCAATGCTTCATCCACAGGTTCCGGCTGTGTCATATCTACACCGCACAGCTTCAGTAAATCTATGGGGTCCATGGAACTGCCGCCGCTTAAGAACTTTTTGTAGTTTTCTACCGCATCTTTCTCGCCATTTAATATTTTACTGCTGATGGCAATTGCCGCTGAAAAGCCTGTTGCATACTGATATACATAAAACGGTGTATAAAAATGAGGAATCCTTGCCCATTCATAGGCGATATCGTCGTCAATTACCATTCCATCCCCAAAATAAGTTTTGTTCAGATTATAATATACCTTGCACAATGTCTCCGCATTCAGCGTTCCGCCCTCGCCAACTACCTTATGGGTAGCTTTTTCAAATTCTGCAAACATAGTCTGGCGGTAGAGGGTACTCTTAAACTGATCCAGGAAGTAATTAATCAGGTATGCTTTTTCCTGCTTATCCTCTGTCTTTTCTATTAAATGATGTATCAGCAGCGCTTCATTGCAGGTTGATGCCACTTCCGCTACAAAGATCTTATACCCCGCATAGATGTACGGCTGGTTTTCATCGGAATAATAGGAGTGCAGTGCATGACCCATTTCATGTGCCAAAGTAAATACACTGTTGAGATTATTCTGGTGATTCAGCAATACATAGGGATGGGTTCCGTAAGCCCCCCAGGAATAAGCACCTGTTCTCTTTCCTTCATTTTCATAGACATCAATCCAGCGGCTTTCAAAGCCTTGCTGCAGCAGCCCCCGATATTCTTCTCCCAAAGGTGCCAGACCTTCCAGCACTATTTTCTTCGCCTGCTCATAATCAATTTTCATATCTACCCCTGACACCATTGAGACATGAAGATCATACATGTGAAGGTCATCCAGATCCAGTAATTTCTTGCGCAGATCCACATAGCGGTACATCAGGTTCATATTTTTATGAACTGCTTCAATAAGGTTATCATATACATGGACTGGAATATTACTATCATCCAGTGCTGCTGCCAGTGCGGATTCATAGCTTCTGGTTTTGGCAAAAAATGCTGCCTGCCTGGCATTTGCATCGTAAGTGGCAGCCAGTGTGTTCTGGAAGCTCTTATAAGAGGCATATATGGTCTCAAAAGCTTCTTTTCGGACTTGCCTGTCCTTACTCTCCAAAAAGGATATATAGCGTCCCTGGGTCAGTCTGACGGCATCACCCTTTTCATCTGTAATATCTCCAAATTTAATATCTGCATTATTAAACATGCTGAAGATATTCCCCGGTCCCTGTGCAACCTCGGAGACACCAGCCAGAAGTTCTTCTTCTTTTTCAGACAAGACATGATCTTTCTGCCTGATAATATCCGATAAAAATTTCTGGTATCTGTCCAGACCTTTTGTTTCTGCCTTAAATTTCTCCAGTAATTCCTCCTGTATTCCCAGAATTTCCGGTACCACAAACGCGGTGGCGCTGTTTAACATGGTCATAATCACCTGAGACTCGCCCGCCATCTGCTGATATCTGCCATTACCGGTATTCTCATGTAATTTCTGGTTTGCATATACATATATTTTTTCGCCCAGCTGATTCATATCGCTGTAGGCATCCAGCATTTCCAGAAGACGCTTCCCACTATCCTTCAAATGTCCCCGAAAGGCTGCAAATTCACCAATCATTTTTTCCAGCTGTCTGCTGTCTTCTCCCCAGGCTTCATCGTTTTTATAAAGATCTTCCATCGCCCATGTATGTTCTGTCTTCTGTTGTTCTCTGGTTATAATCACGTTTCCTTCTGCCATATAAATTCCTCCATTCTTTTGCTTCCATTCTTATAGTTAAGTATACGAGCCTTAAAAAATGCTGTCAAGGGGTGCTGTTGCTGTCTTCATTTCTTGCGAAAAAAACCACAAAACCGAAAATAAAACCAGAGCTGCAAAGAAGCTGCTCCGGTCTCATAAGTAAATTAAAATTCATCTTATCTGTTATAGTGAACTGCAATTAATACTGCCTTGCGCAAATCATATCACTAGAGCGTGTATTAACCATTTGAGAATCTATGTTTAGCACCTGCTGGAGTACTAGATGCATTTCACAATAAAAACACTGCTGCCTTCCCGGTCATTAATCACAGTTTCTTTTACCAGTTTAAAATAATCCTGTTTTCGCAGCGTCCCAAGGAGCACATCTCTCTCGTCAGAGTACATCACAATGCATCCGTCTTCTTTAAGCAGCTCTCTGGATTTTGTCCAGAATTTCTCATAAAGTTTCTGAACGAATACCCGGTCCTTGGTTTTCGATACACCCGGCATGTTGGTTACAATCTCATCAAATAGGTATTCATGGCGGAAATCAAAATAATCACGGTTGATATAGTGAGCAATCATACCGGCATTTTTTGTATTTTCTTCTGCTTTTACTACCGCTTCTTCCAAAATATCCAGTCCATAAATCGGGTCCGCTTTCGCTATTTTACTACGTTCAATCAGCATTGTTCCCACGCCGCAAAATGGATCTAATACCTGTGCCCCATCCTTTAAATACTCTTTTGCAAGTTCCATAATAAGCGCTGCATTGCAGGGAGAAATAGATGTTGGCAGTGTCTGTTTCCGATAAGAAAACCGTTTATCCTCTAGCGTATAAAGCTTTAACAGCGGTATGAAATCCCCTGCTTTATTCTCAATCAGACGCAGTTCAATTTCATATTCCGAGGAAGAATTTATCAGTTTTCTGTCCAGCTGCTTTTCCAGGGCTGCCGAAAACTTACGTATAAAAGGACCTTTTTTATCCAGCGTCATACGGCTCTTTAATTCAATGCGGTAATAAAACGGACCTTCCCCACTGTGCATCTCCTCCAGAAATGACAAGAAGCCAGAGCGTTTAAGCCGGTAAGCCATTTCTTCCGGCGTACCGCTAAGCACCGGTGCGCCTTTGACCGGGAACAGCATTTCCTGATACGTCCGAATCGGCAGAATTTCTTCCAGTGATTCGGTTGCTACCCGAAGTCCTCCTGCCAGCATTTTAATCTCACCGTCTGCAATCTGATTCTTCGTTACTTCCCTGTGGCTGCGGTTTGTAAGCAATATCACCTCCAGAGGTTTATCCAGTCCTGTGAATTTATGTTTTTGGGGCTTTTCGTATTTCAGAATCATATTCTGCAGCAGAGCAGTTTCTTCTCGTACATGCTTCACATTAGATTCCTCAACTGGATCATTTGTCAGCTTTAGAAGCCTTTCTTTTAACATCGGCAGATATTCCTGATATTCATACTGTGAAATAGCTTTCAGAAAATCTGATTTAATAAATAGTTTTTCTTCCTTTTTATAAGCTTTCACTAATACAGGCAACAGATCCTCACATTCCAGATCCCCCATAATAAGTGCTGCATTTTTCCTTACTTTTGCATCCTCATTTTTTAAAAGTGTCACAAACACATCAAACGCACCTGCCAGTTCATATGCCAGTGCACGTTTTGCATACGGCTCCTTCATTTCCTGCCTCAGTGAAATCAGATTTTTCCTTATTTCGGTGCCATCACAAATATTTTTATACAACTCTTTTATCATAAAGCTCCTTACAGGCTTATACGCCCGCTTTCTCTATTTTTCTTTTTCCATAATCTTCTTACGGCTTTCTTCCAGTACAAGATCCCTTAATTTACCGGTGACTGCAAATTCTCTGGCTTCTTCTACCCCGTAAGTCATCTGCAGATCATACTCCAGGGGAAGCCAGGTTGACAGATCTGATTCGTTATGCTGGATAACGGCCTCCATCTTATCCAAGATATGAAATAATCTGGCTTCTTCCGTTACATTTTCCTCCATCTCCCGGTGGAGGTCCAGAAATTCCTGCCTTCTGCTCCCATCCAGCATTTCAGCAATATTTCTGATCTCCGATCCTTCAACCGCTCTTGCTTCATCTGTCTTTTCAAAGCAGGGGATATCACCCGTTACGGCTTCTCCCATATCATGGATCAGACACATATGCATGACCTTCTCCATATCCAGATCAGGAAAATCGTCCTTTAAAAGCCAGGCAAACAGGACCAGTCTAAAGCAGTGCTCTGCAACACTTTCTTTTCTTCCGGAAGAAGTCTCACAGTGCCTGGTATTGCACTTTAGCTGCTCTGAAAGTTTCAGGAATTTTAGTACAGATTCTTCATGCACGGATTATCCCTCCATCACTTTAACATAATAAGACCGATTGCGGGGACCGTCAAATTCGCAGAAATAAACCGCCTGCCAGGTACCCAGTATCAGTTTCCCATTCTCTAATATCAAAGTGGATGACGCCCCAACAGCTGCGGATTTCATATGTGCATGGGAATTTCCTTCAAAATGGCGGTATTCTTTATCCTGGGTTGGAAATACCTTTTCATACCCGTATATAAAGTCTGTGCATACATCCGGATCACAGTTTTCATTAATCGTGATGCCTGCCGTGGTATGAGGACAATAGATCACTACTATTCCATCCGCAATCCCGCTTTTTTTCACATCTTCTTTTATGCTTCCCGTAATATCCACCAGGCGCTGGGGCTGTGATATTGTTAAATTATGCTTATAGGTATTCATTTCATATACTCCTCCATATAATTTCCTACATCTGTTTTAAACGCTTCCCATTTATCTTCATTTTCCACAAAATACTTAGGGCATATTTTCCCGGTTACATCGTAATGCCGGATAATCTGATCCGTCCCCAGCTCAAACTTTCCACAAAGGAAAGCTACCAGCTTGACCAGAGATTCATAAGTAGCATCATTATATTTCCCACTTTCATCCGGATGACAGCATTCAATTGAAACGGTATCCTGATTTCTGTCATTTGAAGCATACGCCATCTCAGATGTGGGTACACACTGAATAATTTCTCCGTCCAGTCCAACGATAAAATTACTGCTTAAATAATCATTCTGCAGATCCTTGAGACTATCAAAATAGTCCCTGTTTTGCTGCGCCGTAGTCATGGGGTTCGCAAGATAATGTACAACAATTGCAGTGATCTTATCCGTAGGTATCCCCGGTCTGGAATATGGATTAATATCCAGCAGCTGAACATCGATATCCGGCTGGGGTATGGGATTTGAATCTTCCGTCTCTGCAGCCGGCTGGGTTTCCGCAGTTGTTTCCGCCACACTCACCGGCTGGGTTTTATGGAATATCAGCTTATACCCAACAACAGCAAGAACGATAATAAATATCCCAACGCCTGTCACAATGGTTCTTTTCACCATCTCTGCACGCTGCTGATACTGTGTTTCTCTTCCTCCCCTGGACCTTCTTTGGGACACTCTTCTTTTATTTCTCTGACTGTTTCTGTAATATTTATTTCTCTGTCTGTTTCTCATTCGTATTCTCACTTACCGCATGCAGAACTAAAGTCTGTCTGCGATACTGTCCAATTAATCCTGTGAAAGTTCTTTCACATTTTTCCCGGTTACAATTCCGTACTGTTCAAAGTTCTTGTTCTTTATTTCAAACACGCTTTAGTATAACTTCATATTGTGAAAATTTTTACAACATTTCCTTAATATTTTCTTAACACGATATAAAAATCCAGAATTTACATCCCTCTTTCTGAAAACTTCCCGCCCTCACCTCAAAGTATGGATTTACGTAAAAATAGCGCTTCCACTTTAACAGTGCGGCGCTACTTTTATCTGCCTGATCAGGGCACATTCCAACTCTACATGAACTTTACTTTGCTTGGTGCAATTCTTCTGATATCATTTAACATCACTTCATTTGGTTCAATAAGAATTTTCTCCATTCCTTTATCAGACTGCATAATCAATGCGAAAATCTTATGATCCGGCTCACCGGAAGAAAAATCAACTACTTTAATGCTGTTATTCTGATTGTAATAATCCAGCTCATGTGAATTTACAGGTGCCATAAGTATCATTTTTTCCAGATCCAGGCTGCGGGCTCTTTTTCTTTTTGTCTTAGACATAATCTTGTCCACATCCAGTTCCCCATTTACATACAGGTACTCAAATTCCAGGTCGAATCTTGGAATCAGGAAATAATCTGCAACACCGATGGCAATCAAAGCAATTAATCCGAAGGGAGTAACAAACAGCCCTACAAATGCTATCAAAACGGTAGCAACAATTAAAAGCACTTTCTTTACCTGGTCCGATGCCGGTGTCTTCCTCTTAACTATTAATTCTGTGTACAAATCACTCATGTTCTTCCTCCTAAATTAGCAATACTTGTATTCTTTTATTATAATGCCATTTACTGAAATAATAAAGTATTTCTTCCCTTTTTCCTTAATTTGATCCAAAAAGATAATCCACATATTTTGCAGATGTTGCAGTTCGTTCTGAATTCGCTACCGGACAGAGAATAATTGGACTGTAACTTGCCATTTCAGAATCTTTAATGAGCTTACTGTCCTCAATACGGAGTCCACACGTATATTCCGTACCGGTATCCTTATCTGTTCCGGTCATTAAATAATCCTTATACTTTTCATAATCAGCATCCGAAAGAATTCCTTTCCAGTCCTGGAATGCTCCCGCACTGGCATAATATTCAAATAAATCTTCCGGTACAATCATAAGATCCAGATCTCCCGTGGTCATAACAGCCATGACTTTCGTAATACTGCTGACGGTCATCTGGTCCTGCTGATCCAGATTAATCATTGCAGATGAGTCAAAAGTAACCTGCTCACCGGTTTCCTCAAAGCCTGCAGCCTTTATAAAACCATCCGTAAGAGGGGAGCCTTCGGTATCCATCATGTTGGTATTCAGTGCCATAACATACAAGCCGGTCTTGATCTGTTTCCCTTTGTAAATATCCACGGCGAGCCAGACGATAACAACAATGATTGCCAGAATAACCAGTACGAACTTGTAATAATCCCAGAAATACTGCAATTTCCCCTTAAATGTCAAGTCTTTTAACTTCGCTTTTTCTTCTGTTGCCTTCTCCTTAAATGACATCTTCTGATTTTGCTCCTTTTTTCGTTTGTTTACCAACTAGTTTAACATAAATAAGGACGAACGTCTATCTCGTTCGTCCTCACTTTTTGTAAAATTTCTCTAAATAATATTAAACTAAAGTTACCAAATATTACATCATGCCCATTCCAGGGTTTCCTGCCGGCATAGCCGGAGCATCTTCTTTAATATTTGCAACACAAGATTCTGTTGTAAGGAATGTGCTTGCTACGCTTGTTGCGTTCTGCAGAGCGCTTCTTGTAACCTTAACCGGATCCAGGATTCCAGCTTCAACCATATCAACATAAGATTCTTTTGCTGCATCAAATCCGATACCAACTTCAGATTCTTTAATCTTGTTGATTACTACAGATCCTTCTAATCCTGCATTTGCAACGATGTGGAACAGTGGAGATTCCAGCGCTTTTAAGATCACTTTTGCACCGGTTTTTACATCGCCTTCCAAAGTTGCTACTAACGTTTCCACTTCTTTTGCTGCATGGATGTAAGCAGACCCGCCGCCTGCGATAATTCCTTCTTCAACTGCAGCTCTGGTTGCATTTAATGCATCTTCCATACGAAGTTTTGCTTCTTTCATTTCTGTTTCTGTAGCTGCTCCTACTCGGATTACAGCAACTCCGCCTGCCAGTTTTGCAAGTCTTTCCTGTAATTTTTCTCTGTCAAAATCAGAAGTAGTCTCTTCGATCATAGCTTTGATCTGGGATACTCTGTTGTCGATTGCAGCTTTATCTCCGCATCCGTCAACGATGATTGTATTCTCTTTTTGAACTTTAACGGATTTTGCACGTCCAAGCTGTTCCATTGTAGTTTCTTTTAATTCTAAGCCAAGCTCATCAGAAATCACCTGTCCGCCTGTTAAGATAGCGATATCTTCTAACATTGCTTTTCTTCTGTCGCCGTAACCAGGTGCTTTAACGCCTACTACCTGGAAAGTTCCTCTTAATTTGTTAACGATCAGAGTGGTAAGTGCTTCCCCTTCGATGTCTTCTGCAATAATTAAAAGTTTCTTGCCGGACTGTACGATCTGCTCTAATAATGGAAGGATTTCCTGAATATTAGAGATCTTTTTATCTGTGATTAAGATATATGGATCCTCCAGATTTGCTTCCATTTTTTCCATATCAGTTGCCATGTATGCGGAAATATATCCTCTGTCAAACTGCATACCTTCTACAAGGTCTAATTCAGTCATCATTGTTTTTGATTCTTCGATTGTGATAACTCCGTCGTTTGAAACTTTTTCCATAGCATCTGCTACCATGTTTCCAACTTCGTCATCCCCAGCGGAGATAGCTGCAACTTTAGCGATCTGTCCTTTTCCGTTTACTTTGCGGCTCATAGCTGCGATTGCATCTACTGCAGTCACAGTTGCTTTTTTCATACCTTTTCTAAGTTCAATTGGGTTTGCTCCTGCTGCCAGGTTCTTCATTCCTTCATGAATCATTGCCTGTGCCAGTACAGTTGCTGTTGTAGTACCATCACCAGCTACATCATTTGTCTTTGTAGCAACTTCTTTTACCAGCTGTGCGCCCATGTTTTCAAATGCATCTTCTAATTCGATTTCTTTTGCAATTGTAACACCATCATTTGTGATAAGGGGTGTACCGAACTGTTTGTCAAGTACCACGTTTCTTCCTTTTGGTCCCAATGTTACTCTTACTGTGTTTGCTAATTTGTCTACACCAGCTTCTAATGCTGTTCTTGCATCAATGCCGTATTTAATTTCCTTTGCCATGTCTAAATTCCTCCTTGAAATATCCCACGTATTATTCTACGATAGCTAAAATGTCATTCTGTTTTACAATGATAAATTCTTCGTCTTCTAATTTCACTTCATTGCCTGCATATTTGGAGTAGATAACTTTATCTCCAACTTTAACCTGCATGGTAACTTCTTTACCATCGATATTTCCGCCAGGTCCTACAGCAACTACTTCTGCTTCCTGTGGTTTTTCCTGAGTTTTGCCGGCCAGGATAATTCCTGATTTTGTTGTTTCTTCAGCTTCAAACTGTTTCAATACGACTCTGTCGCCTAATGGTACTAATTTCATTCTATATTCCTCCTTAAATAATTTAAATTTTCTTTTACTAGCACTCGCTTTGGTTGAGTGCTAACCGTTAGTGATATATTAGTTAAATTACTCCATTTGTGCAACTTCCAGATTTGGCTTCATATAGTTTCAATCTTATTTATACTCTGTTATTCTCATTATATCTCTTATTTTCTTACTTTTTATGTTTTTATATTTTTTTTATAAAATATATGATTCCTTAATTTCTCCAAGCTGAATCCGGCAAATTTCTGCAACTCCCCGCGCACAAAAGCCAGAAGATCGCTCCAGTGCCATGTTCGTGCCCTTGCTCCCGGCAGCAAGATGAGGCGTGACATTACGCATACATGCCACACCTCTAACTGGTACCATAAATATACCCCATATTAATATACGCTGCTTTTAATTTCATTAATCAACGTATTCAGTCCCAGTTCATTGCAGTCATTAATCAGACCGGAAATGATAAACTGTTCAAAAAATACTTTCATTTTTTCTCTGTCATTTATCTCAGCAACTCCAATCGTACTTTCGATCAATTTTAAATTTTCCTGATTCAGCACACCTTTGTGTTCACAGTTGGCAAGAAGCTCATTGAGATCCGTTACCAACGGCCCTTTATTTTCCTGGGGTATTCTTTTTTTCGGAATCGGCACTGCTATTTCTTCTGCCTCCACCTCTTCCTTCGCCTTCAGCTCTTCTGTAATAGAACCTTCGCCTGATAAATTGATATGATAGATCGTTGTATCATCATTTTCTGCAATCAAACGTGAGAATAACTCATATATCTTACTGTTAAATACGCTGTTTTCCGCATAAAAACTATATATTTCTCCGCTTATCAACCCTAAATGAACGCCTTTACGGTTTTTAATGTTATGGCACCAGACCGACCATACCGCTCCGCCTATAACGATTGCAGCAAGCATCAGTGCCATGCAGAGCAGACGGTAACTTGCCATTGAAATAAAAATGCCCAATAACACATAAAGAACCGGAAACTTTTCTTCTGACAGTTTTCCTTTCCATAAATGTTCTGTATACGATAACCGGACCATATGGTTATCCCATTTCATAGTACCTCCATCAATATCTATCGTAGAATTTATAACTATACTATTTGTCTGTCTGGTCATGTATATCCCCTTTTAACATATTTCCTTGATTTTTTTCAACTACAACTGCAATCAGAACGGGGTTGGTAATGATAACCGTCCCTGCTGTCTGCTGACCCATAATTTCTATAAACACACTGTAATTACACCACTGCATACCATGAGAATCACAATCCAGAGCAGAAAATGTAACCACATTGCTTTCCGTTACCTTTTGATTTCTGGAATAAGAATTTCCCGAGCTTAATGGCAGCGGCATCATCTGATTTTTTTCCTGTTTCAATATCTGAAACTTGAGTCGTGCGCTTGCATCTATGCATATGATATTGCAGGAAAAACTCAGTTCTGTATGAAAATGCCGGCATGCTGCTGTATCCAGATTAACAGAGACTACATTGTATGTAGTTCCTTTTTCTGTTCCATCCTCTATGATGACTCCTCCAAAAGCGGACGCTTTCAGAAATACTTCATCCGAAATACACGACGGTTGATCCTGGCATTTTTCTATTCGTATTTCTTTTACCAATTTCCCGCAGCATTCCTCTTTATGATTTTCGCTATGACCGGAAGAATGATTTGATAATTGACAGGATGACTGATTTGTCGGTCTGCAGGATGCTTGATTTGTTGATCCGCAGGATGCTTGATTTGTCGGTCTGCAGGAAGATTGATTTGTTGATCCGCAGGTTGACTGATTTGTTGATTTACATGATGATTGATTTGTTGTTTGGTTGGAAAATTTATTTTCTTGAAAGTTATTCGGAACAAATGATCGGTTATTACAGCCCGGTTGTTGCCGTGTACCTGCATTGGCATTTGTTCTCATCCCTCTGTTAGGCTGACCGTTCCGTCTCTGAGAGTAAAACAATCCATTATACATACACAGCAGCTCCTTACTAAAATATGCATAGATAGAATATTACAGTAATACCCTATCTATGCAAAAATTTATGCTATCTTACCTTAGGATGGTTTGGCAGGTTTACAACTGCAAGCCTGCACCCTCCTGCATCTTCATTTAACTGTTCATTAACATCCGCAAGAAGAAGTATTATCAACAACGATTGCTGATAAAGTTGCATTATTAATTGCAGTTACGCCAACAGTTGCAACACCTGCAACAGTAGCTACTACACTGTAAGTGCAGCATTCTTCATCACAAATATCACAGTCACAAACAAAGAATGTGAATGTGTTGCTTTCTGTAATTGCTACAAGGCGTGAGAACACCCAGGTAGGTCCTACAGGAATTGGTGTAAGCTGGCCTTTGCACTGTTTGAATACCTGGAAATTCAATGCTACAACTGCTGCAGTTGTATTAATATTGCTGGCAAATTCAAATTTAATGCAAGGATTCTCGAATCCTCTCGTATCTACGTTAACTGTGGCTACTGTATAAGCTGTACCTGCAAGCGTTGCAAGCGGAAGCGTAACTGCACCCGGAGTACCGCATTTTAATGTCGTTCTGTTTGGTCTCAAGTTTTTGCGTTTTTCACATTTGCAGAATAATTTACATTCACAGTCACAAGATTTATCGCAATGACAATCACAATGACGATCACAATGACGATCACAATCACAATCACAAATCAATTCTTTTATTTCACTCATATCAAGACCTCCATGATCTATTCAACTCAAGTTTTTATACCAAATTAGGTATAAAACATTATATTCGAAAATACAATTATTGTTACTTTATTTGCTGAGTTTCTAAATCTATTGGAAATACATAAAAACCCGGTACACGTCCCCTGTTCCAATCTTATAATTGGAACAAGTAAATGTACCGGGTATTCATAACTTTATCTGCGCTTGTATGCATAATTGCATCTGCAATTGTATTTAAATGAATCTGTAACTATTTCGTTCTCTGTGCTCTTAATTCTTCCAGTTCTTCAAAAATATAATCATTGATTACTTTAATATAAGTTCCTTTCATACCGGAAGATCTGGATTCGATTACACCCGCGCTCTCAAACTTACGCAGTGCATTTACGATAACAGATCTGGTAATTCCTACACGGTCAGCAATCTTGCTTGCTACCAGGATTCCTTCTGTTCCGTCCAGTTCTTCAAATATGTGGGTAATTGCCTCCAGTTCGGAGAAGGATAAGGTGCTGATTGCAGATTTTACAATTTGTATCTTTCTGCTTTCTTCTGCACTCTCTTCATTTACGGAACGCATCATTTCCAATCCTACAACGGTTGTACCGTATTCGCTCAGAATAATGTCATCAATCTCATACTGGGTATCAAACTTGTACATAAAAACAGTTCCCAGGCGTTCACCTGCAATATCAATAGGATTAATGATCGCACGGTAGTTTTTGATATCCTCACCAACAAAGCCCAGGGTTTCCAGATTTACATTTTCTTTTGTAGATAATATTCCGAGTAATCTTTCGTTTAGCATGTTGTCAATATGCCCGCCTACTTTATCCACAATCAATTCCCTGATTTCTTCAACACCATCACAAAGACTGACACCCAGAACTTTTCCTTTTTTGCTGATAACCAGAATATTGGATTCCAATATCTCTGTCAGCACCGTACATATATCATTAAAAACGACCTTACTGGAATTATTGTTATGCAATAGCTTGTTGATTTTCCTTGTTTTATCTAACAATTGTACACTCATATTTAGCCTCCTATCTTCCATTGTTTCTATTCTACATACTGTTTCACGATAATACATATTTTATCATATAATTTTCTGAAAATCAATCGCTTTTTTACGATAATCAATTATTTTTCGCAACAACTGCAAATAATTCAGACGATAAAAAAGAATGCTCTGTTTTCAAGAGCATCCTCTTTTTATTTTTCTTCATTTTGTTTCGATTTATCCTGAACATATCCGCACTGTTCATCTGCGCAGACCAGTTTATTTCCTTTTTCCAGCATTACACCGCCGCAATTCGGACATTTTTCTTTGGAAGGCTTCTGCCAGGACATGAAATCACATTCCGGATTAGCTTCACATCCATAGTATTTCCTGCCCTTCTTCGTTTTACGAAGCACTACTTCTTTGCCGCATTTCGGACATGCGACACCGATTTTCTCCAGATAAGGTTTGGTGTTTCTACAATCAGGGAAGCCCGGACAAGCCAGAAATCTTCCGTGGGGACCATATTTGATAACCATGTTGCGCCCGCATTCTTCACAAATAACATCGGTTACTTCATCTTCGATCTTAACCTGCTCTAATTCCTTCTCTGCGGCTTCCACAGCCATCTCCAGATCGGGATAAAAATTGCTGACTACCGTTTTCCAGTTGACTACCCCTTCCTCCACTTTATCCAAAAGGGATTCCAGATTCGCAGTAAAGTTCACATCTACAATACTTGGAAATGCCTGCTTCATCATATTGTTCACGACTTCACCAAGCTCCGTCATATACAGGTTCTTATTTTCCTTTGCTATATAACGACGTCCCAATATAGTAGTGATGGTAGGTGCATAGGTACTTGGACGTCCAATTCCAAGCTCTTCCAGGGATTTTACAAGGGTTGCCTCTGTATAATGCGCCGGAGGCTGTGTAAAATGCTGTTTATAATCAAATTCTTTTAAAGATAATTCTGTGTCTTTGGAAATTCCCTTTAAGAGTACATTTCCGCCTGTCTCTTCTTCGTCACTGTCTGTATAGACGGTTAAGAAACCGTCAAACAGCAGCTTAGATGCCGCTACGGTAAAACGATAATCTCCTGCCGCTATCTTCACAGATGTGGTTTCATAGCGGGCATTCTCCATCCGGCTCGCTGCAAAACGTTTCCAGATCAGCTGATAAAGACGGTACTGGTCTCTTGACAGGGACTCTTTCATGGATATCGGCGTCCTGCTGATATCACTGGGACGGATTGCTTCATGGGCATCCTGTATCTTCTTGCCGTTTTTCTTCTTTTCCTCTACTATGGAAGAAACGTATTCTTTTCCATAATCCTGCTCTATAAAATTTCTGGCCTGTGCATCTGCTTCTTCTGAAATACGTGTGGAATCGGTACGCAGATAGGTGATCAGACCAACGGTTCCATTTCCCTGAATTTCAATTCCTTCATAGAGCTGCTGTGCCAGACGCATTGTTTTCTGTGTTGAAAAGTTCAGCACCTTGGAAGCTTCCTGCTGCAGGGTACTGGTGGTAAATGGCAGCGGAGCTTTTTTGATACGCTCACCTTTTTTGATATCCGCCACTTCATAGCTCACATTTTCCAGATCAGCCAGGATTTTGTCCATATCTTCTTTGGATGTGATCTGCATTTTTTTCTTGTCTGTGCCATAGAATTTTGCCCGAAGAGGCTTTTTCTCACCTTTTACTGCAAAATCTGCTTCCAGTGTCCAGTATTCTTCCGGAATAAAAGCATTGATTTCATCTTCACGGTCGCCAATAATGCGAAGTGCAACCGACTGCACCCTCCCGGCGCTTAATCCACGTTTCACTTTTGCCCACAGCAGCGGGCTGATACGGTAACCAACCATACGGTCCAGCATTCTTCTGGCCTGCTGTGCATCTACCAGATCCATATCAATATCTCTTGCGCTCTTAAGAGATGTCTTAACAGCATTTTTCGTTATTTCGTTAAATGTAATCCGGTACATCTTATCTTCTTCCAGCTTTAACGCTTTTGACAGATGCCAGGATATTGCTTCTCCTTCGCGGTCAGGGTCAGTTGCGAGATACACTTTATCCGCTTTTTTGGCAGCTTTTCGAAGTCCTGCCAGGATATCTCCTTTACCACGAATTGTGATGTATTTTGGCTCATAAGCATGTTCTACATCGATACCCAGCTGGCTTTTTGGCAGATCACGGACATGTCCGTTAGATGCCGCCACTTCATAATTTGCCCCCAGGAATTTTTTAATTGTCTTTACTTTAGTAGGAGATTCTACAATCACCAGATATTTCGCCATATATTCCTCCACGAGATAAAACCTCTATATTTTTTCATAAAAATTCTTTGCCGATTCCTTCACTAATCCCTTTAATTGCAGGGATATAAGTACTCCCGCCAACTCCTTGACCGGCAGATTTGCATCGAATAAAATCTGATCCAGGCTTTTAGAGTTGAAATCCAGACAACTATACACCAATTTTTCTTTTGTTTCAAGTGTTATCTTATTTTTTTTGTTTTTCCTTTCTTTTTCCCCCTCGATACCCAGCTCCCTTAAAAGGGCATCAACCCCTGTTATGATACCGGCTCCCTGTGCAATCAAAAGATTACTTCCCATGCTTAATTCATCGTTCATCCTGCCGGGTACAACATAGACATCACGTCCCTGTTCCAGCGCACAGTCTGCGGTAATCAGGGAACCGCTTTTTTCTTTTGCCTCCACTACAATCACCACATCTGAAAGTCCGCTGATGATCCGGTTGCGCAATGGAAAATGTATGGGAAGGGGCTGGGTACCCGGCGGATATTCTGACAAAATGCCGCCCTGTTCCGCCAGAGCATCATATAGATCTAGGTTTCTTTTTGGATAACAGATATCCACACCGCTGCCAAGTACCCCAAAGCTGTTTCCTCCAGCCCGAAGAGCAGCGCATTGTCCAAAGCCGTCCACGCCTAGTGCCATGCCGCTTATGATGTGTATGCCTCTTAATGCCAGTTTTTCCCCGATTTCCTCTGCCATCTGCCTGCCATATCCGCTGCACCGCCTGGCTCCAATGATTGCCGCCGCGTAGGTTTCTTCCCCCGGCAGATTCCCTTTATAAAAAAGTCCGAAAGGCGGATCCGGTATTGCTTTTAAACGTAACGGATACGCCGGATGTCCAATGCTGATAAAGTCTATTCCCTTTTTTCTTCTATTATGATATTCTTTGTCAATATCTGTATTATTTTTAGCTCGCACCAGCGCTTTTTTTTCTGCCTCGTTCAAAATCGGAAGACTGTTTATCTCTTTTTCTTTTGCATAAAATAAATATTGGGGATTTCCAAAATATTCGATCAGACGTCTTATTTCATTTCGGTACAAACCTCTTATGCTGCATATCCAATACCAGTATTCTTCCATTTCCTGCTCCTTTCATACCTCCCAGAATTTTTTATCAATACTGCGGTAGCAGATTGCTTCACTTACATGCTCCGCTTTGATTTGTAAGCAGCCGTCCAGATCAGCAATGGTTCTGGCTACCTTGATAATCCGGTGATAGGCTCTTGCACTTAAATTAAACTTTTCAAATGCCTGTTTCATTAATAATGCTTCCTTTCTCCCCAGCCGGCAAAAAGTATTTATCCCTCTTTCCGTCAGATCTGCATTAAAACAAAATGGCGTTCCTTCATAACGTTGAAGCTGAATCCGGTGGGCTTCTTTCACCCTCTTACGAATCATTTCGGAACTTTCACTGGATTTTTTCCCTGCCAGATCCCTGTATGTAACTGCCGGAGCCTCTATGGCGATATCCATCCGATCCAGCAGCGGGGCACTGATTCTCCCCAGATATTGACGCACTTCACTCTCTGTACAGCTGCATTTATTTAAGTCCGGGTAGTGTCCGCACCGGCAGGGATTCATGGCTGCCGCAAACAGAAATTTTGCCGGAAAACGGTAACTGCCACCTGTTCGGTTAATGCATATCTGGTGGTCTTCCATTGGCTGACGCAAAACCTCCAGGGTTTCTTTTTTAAATTCCGCAAGTTCATCCAAAAAGAGTATTCCATTATGTGCCAGGCTGATTTCACCCGGCTTTGGATGCTGTCCGCCGCCTGTCAGGGCTTTTGGGGTTATGGTGTGATGAGGTGACCGGAATGGTCGAGATTTAAGAAGTGGTGATGCCGGCGGAAGAATACCCGCAACACTGTATACTTTTGAAATTTCCAGACTTTCCGCCAGGGTTAAGGGCGGTAAAATGGTGGGGAGACGCCTTGCCAGCATGGATTTTCCTGACCCCGGAGGACCGATTAAAAGAAGATTGTGCATTCCCGCAGCTGCTACCTCCGCCGCCCGCTTCACCGCCCCTTGTCCGTTAATATCGCTGAAATCTTCACTCTGCTGTGTCTCCCCTTCTCTAAACAGGACATCCACATCCACATTTCCCGGTTCAATTTTTACAGAATCATTGAGATAATCTACGGCCTGTCCCAGGTTTTCCACTCCGATCACACAGATTCCTTTTATGACAGAACCTTCCATCAAATTACTTTTTGGAATGATACATTTTGAAAATCCCATATTTTTTGCCAGGGATACGATAGATAAAACCCCCGGTATGGCATTTATTTCCCCATTTAAGCTGAGTTCCCCCGCCACCAGTATATCTGTCATGGTGTTTTGCGGAATAAAGCCATATGAGCCTAATACGGCGATTGCAACCGGCAAATCAAATCCGGAACCGTTTTTCTTTAAATCAGCCGGGGAAAGGTTAACGGTAATCCTTTTTGGCAGAATACGGATTCCGGCATTACGAATGGAAGTCCTCACCCGCTCCTGGGCTTCTTTTACCTGGGAAGACAGATATCCTACCATGGTAAACATAGGCAGTCCGTCGCTGACATCTGCCTCCACCCGCACCAGCCTGCTTTCTACACCGTAAATAACTGCAGACATAACTGTACTAAACAATATGCTACCTCCTTTATTCAATTTTCGTTAAGTTGTAGGAAAATTCTCCAAAAGATATTTGAAGAAAAGAATAAGAAAAAATACTGCCCTCAGGCGTTTCATTTAGTATACTCCGGTTTACATAAAATTGCAAATGTTTTTTATTACAAAAAAATAAACGTCAGACCCTGATTAATCATTTTTCAGGTCCGACGCCTTTAACACCCGGATACCGCTTATAGCCTGTTCGCTGCACACTGCTGCGTTACAATCCTTCATCTGCCAGATTTGGAACCGGCAGCCGTACTGATAAAACACATCCTGTGTGCATCCAGAAAAGTCAAGACTTCTTAAGTCCCGGTTGATTCCGGTACCCTGCTGTTTTAAATAACTTTCTTTTGCTACCCAGATCCGGCCAAATATCCGGTTTTTTTCTTCATCCGATGCCTCACACATCAGCTTCCATTCCCTTTCATGGCTGATCCGCTTAGCCAGATTTTCCTTATACAACAGCAGTTTCTCTATATCTACGCCTATCTCTTTTTCATGTATGCCGCACATAATCCCATTCTGGCAGTGGCTCACATTGAAATGAATATGGGGATAGTCCGGAAAATAGGGCTTTCCAAACTGGTTTTTTGCAATAGCCGGAATTTTATCCATGCCTAACTCATTTTTCAGCCCGTATTCCAGAAGCTGATATGCGGCTTTGCTCTGCTGAAAGCGCTTTTCTTTACCTGTTGCGGCAAGTATTTCATCCAAAACTAAATACAACACAAGCTTCCTCTTCCTCTCCGGTTTCCTTTACAGCTGCCTGATGCCGTCCCATGCAACTGTCTTTTTGGCATTATAGCACAATTCATGCTTCTTGCATATATCTGGATAAAGGCTTTCTTTTTTACCCGCAGCTTTCTCTTATTAAAAGCCTTCCCGTAATTTTTTTATTGCATTCTTTTCAATTCTGGAAACATAAGACCTGGATATACCAAGAGCCTTTGCAATCTCCCGCTGTGTTGTCTCTTTCGCACCAAAGAGGCCATACCTGAGAACCATTACTTTTTGCTCTCTGTCATTCAAAAATACCTTGAAGATTTCATACAGTTTTTTTGTATTTTCTTCCAACTCCATGGTTTCAATCACGTCTACGTTATTGCTCTCAATAATATCCAGAAGGCTGATTTCGTTTCCCTCTTTGTCCATTCCGATCGGCTCGTAGAGAGAAACTTCCTTGGAAGTTTTTTTACGCATCCTTAGCATCATGAGGAGTTCATTTTCAATACACCTGGCGGCATAAGTGGCTAAACGATTGTTTTTACTATGATCGAAGGTAGTCACTGCCTTGATCAGGCCAATGGTTCCTATGGAAATCAGATCTTCCGAATCTTCTTCCGGCCTTTGATATTTTTTGGCGACGTGGGCTACCAATCTCAGGTTACATTCGATTAGAATCCTCTTTGCGTCCAGGTCGCCCTCCTTGTATTTTTGAAGAAACAGCTTTTCTTCTTCGGCAGTAAGCGGCTTGGGAAATGTCTTCAAAAAAAGCACCTCAAAGCGGATTTATAACATTGTATGTTACAAATCCCTTATTAGTGCCTTTCCCATTAATTTTTGGTTGTCCTTTATTCTGCTCTTCTTAAAATATCATAGGGATCCATGGTGGTACCAAGGTCAATCCAGAGTACCTGTTTGGGATGCGGAGCGCTCTCCTGGGGATTTCCATCCTCGTCCAGAATCTGCTTCACCGTCACAGTCAGATTGTCTCCGTTTGGTTTCATGATTTCAATTTCTTCACCCACGGAGAATTTATTGCGCTGTTCGATTCTGTACAGCCCGTCTGCATTGCATTCTCCCACGATGCCAAGATAAGTGTATTCTTTTACATAGGTATTGCTGTCATAGATCTGAGTGGTTTCATCCGGTTTACCAAAGAAAAATCCCGTGGTAAACTGCCGGTATGTGCAATTGGAAATCTGCTCCTTATACCAGGGCATATTCTGTTCATAGAGTTTCGGATCACGGGCATAATCATCCATGGCTTTGCGGTATGTCCTTGCAACAGTTGCCACATAAAGCGCCGTTTTCATTCTGCCTTCTATTTTAAAACTGTCTATTCCGGATTCCATCAGCTCCGGTATATGTTCGATCATACACAGGTCCTTGGAATTAAAAATATAAGTTCCCCGTTCGTTTTCATAAACAGGCATATATTCTCCGGGCCTTGTCTCTTCCACAATGGAATATTTCCAGCGGCAGGGATGGGTGCATGCCCCTCTGTTGGCATCTCTGCCGGTAAAATAATTACTCAGCAGGCATCTTCCGGAATAGGAGATACACATGGCACCGTGTACAAAGGTTTCAATCTCCAGTTCTTCCGGTATATGCGCCCTGATTTCCCGGATTTCATCCAGGGATAACTCTCTGGCTGTCACTACCCGTTTCGCTCCCAGTTCGTGCCAGAAAAGGTAGGTTTCATAATTCGTATTATTTGCCTGGGTACTGATATGGAGCTCGATTTCCGGGCAAACTCTTTTAGCAATCATAAATACCCCAGGATCTGCAATGATCAAAGCGTCCGGACCGATTTCCTTCAATTCTTTAAAATATGCCTCCACTCCGTCCAAATCCAGGTTGTGGGCAAGAATATTCGCTGTTACATATACTTTAACGTCATACTGATGTGCAAATGCAATTCCATCCTTCATATCTTCCATGGAAAAATTTTTGGCTTTTGCTCTAAGCCCAAAAGCTTCCCCTCCGATATATACGGCATCTGCCCCAAATATAACTGCTGTTTTTAATACTTCCAGGCTGCTTGCCGGTATCAGTAATTCTGGTTTTCTCATGTTTCTATCCTTTCTTCTGATGTGCATAAACAAGGACGGAGGTTAGAGCGTGTTTGAAAATCATTCCCGCCATCTGTACGCCCCACTTTGCGGTCTGAATACGCCAAACTTAGACTACGTAGCCCGCTATGCCTCCTAAATTTGGCGTATCCATCCCACAAACTGGAACGCACAGCTGTCAGAAAGCATTTTTCAAACACGCTCTAACACTCCGTCCCACGCTCCTGCTTTATACTCACCGTAGCTCCGTCTCCAATTGGAATAATTGTGGTCAGAAGCTGTTCGTTATGTTTCAATTCATAGAGGTAATCTCTCATTCTTTTGTAAATCGTCCTGTTTCTGCGTTCTACTGCGAACCTGGACTCTATAATATCACCGTCCTGGAGGACATTGTCCGATACCAGTACGCCTCCGGGTTTAAGAAGCCTTAATACCTCCGGCAGGAAATGAATATACTGCCCTTTTGCCGCATCCATAAAAATAAAATCAAAGCTGTCCTGCAGCTCTTTTAAAATTTCCATGGCATCCCCCTCTAAAAGGGTAATCCGGTCTTCCCGTCCTGCTTTTTTAAAATTTTCCCGGGCAATGGGAATCCTTTTTTCATATTTTTCAATGGTTGTTATATGACAGTCTGCCCCGGTATATTCACTCATCAGCAAGGTTGAAAAGCCCACTGCCGTCCCAACTTCCAGAATCTTTGCGGGACGATGGACCGCCAGGAGTACTTTTAGAAAGCTTTGCATCTCCCGGCGGATTATCGGCACGAAATCTTCACATGCCTGTCTCTCCAATTCGTCTAAAAACGGCGTATTCCCCACATCCAGAGAGTTGATATAGGTTACCATTCTTTCATCTACAATCATTGTTCCATCCTATTCTTCCGTCTGTGCTTCTGTTTCCTGAGCCAGCTCTTCCAGCATCTCATCCGCATCCTGCGCCGTCGTCAGAATATAATTACCTTTTTTTAATTTACCACTGTATTTTGACAATTTTTCCTGTACCCAGAAAACTTTTGCATCCTTTATCAGTCCTTTGTTTTTCAGCAGTTCACCGATCTCCATCACAGACATATCTTCTGTTACGGTGACCGCCACTTCTTTTCCGGGAGGATCGGATATGGATTCCCCTGCAAAGACCTGAAAACCAAATTCATAAGCATGTCTGCCAAACACAAATAGCGCATATACAATTAAAATAAGGATTACCATTTTTACACAGGTCATCGTTATGGATAACACTACTTTTTTGGCATTCATTTATCGACCTCCTATAAGTTGAGCTCACCGGCAAAGTCGTCTATGTCCATTTCAATCACATTCATAATATCCTGATCAATCTTCTGGAGCATTTTACAGACACGCAGCTCCGACTTCAGATAGTCCTCCACCAGGGGATTTTCCCGAAACTGTGCGTAATCTTTCTGAATCTTCTGAAGTTCCTGAAACAGGTCTTTATCTTCTTTCAAGCTCTGCATTTCAAAATTCTTCTTTCGAAATTCATCAATCTGTGCCTTTAATTCCGGTTTATCTTTCAGTCTGCTTTTCGCCTTTTCAAAGTCTCTGTACGCCGTACACTCCTGCACTGCTTCCACAAGAGCTTCCAGGCACGCTGTCACCTTGTCCATATCTTTCTATCCTTATACTTCCATAATAATCGGCAATATCATCGGGTTACGCTTTGTCTTTTTCCAGAGATAGTCGCTGAGAGAATCCTTAATGGAGCTTTTGATCTTGCCCCAGTCCGTAATATTCTTATCGGCACAATGGTCTAAAGATTCCTCTACCACCCGTCTTGCTTCATCCATAAGAAGTTCAGACTCTCTTACATATACAAATCCTCTGGAAACAATATCCGGACCGGCAAGAAGCTGGTTACTGTATTTTTCAAGCGTCAGTACGACTATCAGAATTCCGTCTTCTGCAAGGTGCTGTCTGTCACGGAGCACAATATTTCCTACATCGCCTACACCCAGGCCGTCTACTAGAATCGCTCCTGTCTGTACCTTGTCCACAATTTTAGCCTGTTTGTCATCCAGTTCCAGCACATCTCCGGAAGATAACACAAAAATATTATCTTTGGAAATGCCCAGATTGTTTGCAATACCCGCCTGTGCCTTTAAATGACGGTATTCGCCATGCACCGGAATCGCATATTTCGGGCGGACCAGAGAATAAATCAGTTTGATTTCTTCCTGGCAGGCATGTCCGGAAACGTGTGCATCCTGGAAAATAACATCTGCACCTTTCATGGATAACTCATTGATCACCTTGGAAACTGCCTTCTCATTTCCCGGTATGGGATTAGAACTGAAGATAACCGTATCCCCTGGTTTGATGCTGATCTTACGATGCATATCGTATGCCATTCTGGACAGTGCAGCCATGGATTCTCCCTGGCTTCCGGTAGTGATTAACACCATTTGTTCATCCGGATAGTTTTTCATCTGTTCCAGATCAATTAAAGTATGTTCCGGAATGCTGATATATCCTAACTCTGAAGCAATGGTAATGATACTTACCATACTTCTTCCTTCCACGACAACTTTTCTTCCGTACTTGTATGCAGAATTGATGATCTGCTGAACTCTGTCTACATTGGATGCAAACGTCGCAATGATAATTCTTGTATTTTTATGCTCTGCAAATATATTGTCAAAAGTTTTACCTACTGTCCGTTCTGACATGGTAAAACCAGGTCTTTCCGCGTTTGTACTGTCACACATCAGGGCCAATACGCCCTTCTTGCCAATTTCCCCAAATCTCTGTAAATCAATTGCATCTCCAAATACCGGCGTATAATCAACTTTAAAATCTCCTGTATGCACCACGGTTCCTGCTGGTGAATAAATAGCCAGGGCGGAAGCGTCTGCAATACTGTGGTTGGTCTTGATAAATTCGATACGAAAAGCGCCCAGATTAATGGCCTGTCCATGCTTAATGACCTTTCGCTTTGTCGTCTTCAGTAAGTTGTGTTCCTTTAATTTGTTATCAATGATTCCGATCGTCAGCTTTGTTGCATAAATCGGAACATTAATCTCTTTCAGAATATAAGGAAGAGCACCGATATGATCCTCATGTCCATGGGTGATCACAAACCCTTTTACTTTCTGAATGTTGTTCTTCAGATAAGTGATGTCGGGGATTACCAGGTCAATTCCCAGCATGTCGTCTTCCGGAAATGACAATCCGCAATCCACAACAATAATACTGTCTTCAAATTCAAAGGCAGTAATGTTCATTCCGATCTGTTCCAATCCACCCAGCGGAATGATTTTCAATTTTGAGTTATTAATATTTTTCAATCAATTAGACCTCCTTTGCCTGCTTGTTTTATTTTAATCTATTTAATATACGCAGCTCATTCTGCATATTTCTATACAACATTTGTTTATGCAACTTATACTGCATATTTTATCACATTAATATTTACGCGGCCTACACCGCGTATTTCTTCATTTTTTTCACATCATATACCACATATTTCGTTTACATTGTAATATCAACATCTTCCAGCATCTCACTGAAAATCTTCGATACTGCTTCCAATTCTTCGTCATCTTCTACGATCTCATAAAGTGCTTCCTGCTCCCCGTCTGCAGACAGATCTTTTAAGATAAATGCTTCCGCATCTTCCTCTTCATCATCGGATTCGGTAACAAGGATATAATTCATACCATTTATACGTGTTTGTTCCAACACAAAAAACTCTGCAGCCTCATCTGTGTCTGCAAAAGTAAATTTTATTTTTTCCATTTTTATGTGCGGCTCCTTTTCTGATTCTAATTTTCTTTCGACTTCATTGCCTCACTGTCCAAATAACCCTGCAGGATATAAACAGCCGCAAGCTGGTCCACATACTTTTTACGGTCTTCTCTTCGCACATTGCTTTCCATCAAAGTACGGTTTGCTTCAACGGTTGTTAACCTTTCATCCCACATGACAACTTCCAGACCTGTCCTTCTTTCCAGCATTTCTTTAAATGCCAAAGATTTTTCAGCCCTGTCGCCAATTGTGTTATTCATATTTTTTGGAAAGCCGAGCACCAACTTTCCAACTTCATTTTCCTGAATTAATGTTTCAATTCTTGCCAGGGTCTGACGAAGCTTATTTTCGGACGTTCTTCGTACAATTTCAATCCCCTGGGCAGTAATTCCCAAAGCATCGCTGATAGCTACACCTACTGTTTTGGAGCCATAGTCCAATCCCATTATTTTCATAGTGTCTCTACTGCCATGCCTTATTCTTGATATACTCTTTTAATAACTCTTCTACCAGCTCGTCCCGTTCTACTTTCATAATCATGCTTCTGGCATTGTTATGACTGGTGATATATGTCGGATCACCTGACATAATATAGCCTACAATCTGATTGACAGGATTATAGCCTTTTTCAGTCATTGCATTATAAACGGTATCCAGTACGTCCTTTACCCGGATCTCTGCGTCTGAGTTTACGTTAAAATATTGTGTATTACTAATCTTTCCCATTTTATCACGCCCTTAATTAAACTTTACATTCATTCTAATATAAATAAAGGAAAATTACAATCCCATTTTTCAAAAAAGTTTCTTTACTCTTCTTTTAATACTGCAAATTCTCCTAATTTTCACATAATAACAAGTGATTTTTCAGTCTTCCACAGAGTGTTTTTTCCATCAGGCAATTGGAATAATCAGCGTCTGCCAAACATGCCGCCTTAATATATTCCCGTGTATGACCGATATAATATTCTTTTTCTTCTACCGTTATTTTTTCTTCAAAAAGAATCTCGGTTTTCCTTCCCAGAAAACGTTCCTCGTATGCCGTCTGGTTATCTTCGTTTAACCGGATCAATTCCTGACTGCGGATATTTTTTATATTTTCATCAATCTGATTTTCCATAACTGCCGCTTTGGTACCCTTGCGTCTGGAATATTTAAAGATATGTGTTTCAAAAAAACAGATCTTCTTTAAAAACTCTTTTGTCGTTTTAAATTCTTCTTCTGTTTCTCCCGGAAATCCAACAATTACATCCGTAGTCAGCGCCGGAAGTTCAAAATATCTGCGCAAAATCATACATTTTTCTTCGAATTCTTTTGTATCATAACGCCGGTTCATTCTGCTTAAAGTTTCATCACATCCGCTTTGCAATGACAGGTGAAAATGCGGACAGATCTTCTCCATAGAACTTAATTCTTTCGCAAATTCTTCGGTAATGATACGGGGTTCCAGCGAACCCAGGCGGATTCTTTTGATTCCTTCAATTTTATGAACCTCCCTGATCAGTTCCAGCAGAGTCAGACCTAAGTCTATTCCGTAAGAACTCAGGTGGATACCAGTCAAAACAACTTCCTGATAGCCTGCTTTTGCAAGATTGCCCACCTCTGTTTTTACATCTTCAATGTCCCTGCTGCGCACTCTGCCTCTTGCATAGGGGATGATACAATAGCTGCAGAACTGGTTGCAGCCGTCCTGTACTTTGATATATGCCCTGGTATGCTCCGCGGTTCTGGAAATTGTCAGGTTTTCGTACTCCGATGTATGATTGACGTCGATAATTGCTTCCTCTTCTTCCTGGTTTATTTCATAGGCTTTCAGGATAGAAACCAGATCTTTTTTCTTATTATTTCCAATTACAATGTCGATTGCATCGTCTTTTTTCAGTTCTTCTTTGGATGCCTGTACATAACATCCGGCAGCCACTACGATTGCGCCCGGATTCATTTTTTTAGCTTTGTGGAGCATCTGTCTGGACTTGCGGTCTGCAATATTTGTCACCGTACATGTATTGATAATATAGATATCCGCCCCCGGTTCAAAGGGAACTATTTTATAACCATTTTCCTGTAAAATCTGCTGCATCGCTTCTGTTTCATATGCATTTACTTTGCATCCCAGATTATGCAGCGCTACTGTTTTTTGATTCATGTTAACACCTTTCTTATAAACATACTTTACAATTGTATGCAATTAAATACTTTTCGTAAATCTTTCGTAAAATCAACAAACAAATTGTACAATTTTATAACTTTTGACGAATAACTCTTCCCAACTTTGTGAGTTTTCGCATTGACTTTTGTTACCACAAAATGTAAGATATAAGAAACAAAAATACAAGGGAGGTTTTTCCAATGAAGACAGTACAGATTTCTTTAAATTCCATCGATAAAGTAAAATCATTTGTAAATGATATTACAAAATTTGATTATGATTTTGATCTTGTATCAGGAAGATACGTTATCGACGCAAAATCTATCATGGGTATCTTCAGTTTAGATTTATCTAAACCGATCGACTTAAATATCCATGCTGAAGATGATGTTGACAGCATTTTAGCTGCTTTAAAACCATACATCATCTAATCTCATAAGATTAAACGAAGTACAAAGGCAAATCGATTTTCGGTTTGTCTTTTTTTATTGCATCCATACTCATGTCTGAAAAATGCTTTCTGCAAGATGCATGACACACATCTGTCAGAAAGCAATTTTCAACAGGCCTTAATATATCCTATTCCACCCAGATTGTTTCCGTTGTTTCGATTGCAGTTTTCATTAATTCTTCTATTTTTTCTTCCAGACTGGTTTCGGAACGTTTGATAATATTAATATTCGGTTTCGTAACCGGATGTTTGGCAACGAAGATGGTACAGCAGTCTTCAAACGGAAGAATGGAAGTCTCATAAGTTCCGATTTTCAGAGAGACATCCACGATTTCCTGTTTGTCAAATCCGATCACCGGACGGAAAACAGGGAGGGTACACACTTCGTTGGTAGCTGCAAGGCTCTGCATTGTCTGGCTTGCCACCTGTCCGATACTCTCTCCGGTAATCAGCCCAAGGCTCCCGGTCTCTTTTGCAAAATGCTCTGCAATGCGCATCATATAGCGGCGCATAATGATGGTCAGTTCTTCATGGGGGCACTTGTCATAAATATACAGCTGGATATCCGTAAAGTTTACCACATGCAGATTAATCGGTCCCGAATACCTGGATACCAGTTTCGCCAGATCTACAACCTTTTGTTTGGCACGTTCACTTGTATAAGGCGGTGCGTGGAAATATACCGCATCTATCTTTACGCCCCTTTTGGAAATCATATAACCTGCAACCGGACTGTCAATTCCGCCGGATAAAAGCAGCATTGCTTTGCCGTTGGTACCTACCGGCATACCGCCAGGTCCCGGTATAATTCTAGAATAAATGTAGATTTTTTCACGGATTTCCACATTCAGCAGGATCTCCGGTTTATGAACATCTACTTTCATACCGTCAAATGCTTCCAGAATCCGTTCTCCCAGGTCACAGTTTAACTCCATGGATGTCATGGGATAGTTCTTGCGCGCTCTTCTGGCATTTACTTTAAAGCTCTGGTTATTTCCGGGGTGAACCTGAGTTACATAATCAATCACATCACTTGCAAGACTGTCGAATCCTTCGTCGTCTATCTTCACTACCGGGCAGATACCGACTATTCCAAATACCCGCTGCAGTGCTTCTACTGTTTCTTCAAAGTCAAATGCACTCAGACAGTCCACATAGATTCTTCCCTGTTCTTTATGAGTCAGAAACTCGCCTTCTACTTCTTTTAACGCATGGCGGATTTGTTTTACCAGTGCGTCTTCAAATAAATAGCGGTTCTTACCCTTGATTCCTATTTCTCCGTATTTTATTAAAAATGCTTTAAACATCTTTTCTCCAATCTATAACTTAATATAAAACTCTTGTACATTACGCTCTTACCCCTGTGCCTCAAGAGGCGTACAGATGACAGGAATAAATTTCAACCAGACACTAATGCCTGGAATACTTCCTTAGCACAGGCACGATCTTCTTTAACTCTTCCAGACAATATGCAATTTCTTCCTCCGTAGTAAAATGGCTGAAGCTAAACCGCACCGTTGTTTCTAACAGATCTTTTTCCAGACCGATTTCTTTTAATACAGTACTGATGGGCAGCTTCTTATTGGATGAACATGCGGAACCGGAAGATACATAGATTTCCTTTTCCTCCAGCGCATGAAGCAGCACCTCACTTCGAATTCCCAGGAAGCTTACGCTTACAATCTGGGGAGCGCCAAGTACACCATCCGGACTGTTGATTACGGTGTCCGGTATTTCGCTGACTCCTTTGACAAACAACTCTTTGATCCGGTATAAATGGCTGATCTTTTCTTCAAAGCCTGTATATGCCTCTTTTGCAGCCATACCAAGTCCGGCAATCCCTGGTACATTATCCGTACCGGAACGCATTCCTTTTTGCTGTCCGCCTCCCAGAATAAGGGGTTTTATCTTCACTTTTTCATTTACATATAAAAAGCCCACGCCTTTTGGTCCATGGATTTTATGGGCACTTACCGACAGCATGTCAATTCCCATCTTTTTGGGGAGGATGCGGTACTTCCCATATGCCTGGATGGCATCCACATGAAAAAGTATGCCGGGCCTCTTCTTTTTAATCAAAGCGGCTATTTCTTCTAATGGCTGGACCGCCCCTACTTCATTGTTAACATACATGGCGGAAATCAGGATAGTTTCATCACAGATGGCATTTTCAAGCGCATCCAGATCTGCTTTCCCGTCTCTGCCCACAGGAATGTAACTTACCCGAAAGCCCTGTTCCGCCAGAAACTGCATGGGCTGAATCACTGCCGGATGCTCAATCGCCGTAGTAATTACATGCATTCCGGCGCGTTTATTCGCCATTGCCGCTCCAATGACTGCCCAGTTATTGGATTCCGTTCCCCCGGAGGTAAAGAATATCTCTTTTTCATTTACCTTCATTGTTTTCGCAATGACTTCTCTGCTTTCTTTTAAATACTGCTCAGCTTTAACTCCCCGCAGATGCTTGGATGACGGATTCCCATAATCCTCCATCATGGTTTTAACCACAATGTCTTTTACACTTTCCAGGCATCTGGTGGTAGCCGAATTATCTAAATATGCTTCCATATATACCTCCTGCATACCGCAAATAGATCTGCGGTACTAGTCCTCCAGCGTAAACATCAGTATTGACAAAACTGTCATACCGGCTGTTTCCGTTCTTAAAATGCGTTTTCCAAGCGTAATAGGCACCGCCCCTGCCTCTCTTGCAGCTTCTACTTCTGATTCATCAAATCCACCTTCGGGACCGATAAAGACTCCTATGGACTGGCCCTTTTGGATATTGCCAATGACCTCTTTTGTCTTCCCCATTCCCGATGCCAGTTCATAGGGAATCAGTTTGATATCCAGTTCTTCTGCATAGCTGACCGCCTCTTTAAACCCCATCACCTTTGTCACTGCCGGTACTACGGTGCGTTTTGACTGCTTTGCAGCGCTTGTGGAAATGCTGTTCCAACGCTTTCTCTTCGCTTCTTCTTTTTTGGCATCCAGCTTTACAACAGCCCGTCTGGTTGCCACCGGGATAATTTCATAAACCCCAAGTTCCACTGCTTTCTGTATGATAAGTTCCATTTTGTCATTCTTAGGCAGACCCTGAAAAAGATAGATTTTAGAAGAGAGTTCCATGCCGGCTTCTTCCACCCACATAATCATTGTCCGGACTTCATTGATGTCAAATCCTGTAATTTCGCACCGGTATTCCTTATTGTCCTGTCCGCTGCTGATACTGACCTGTTCTCCGGTATTCATACGGAGTACATTTTTGATATGATTTACATCCTCACCTGTTATAACAATTTCTTTTTCTCCAATCTGATCGGGAGACACAAAAAAATGATACATGAATCCACCTAGTTCTTTCTTGCTGTTACAGATACCCACTCGCCCTGGTGTGTCACTTCCAACACTTCCAGTCCTGCTGCTTTGACTGCTTCTACCACACAATCCTCTTTTTCATCTATAATGCCGGATGTGATATAAATGCCGCCCTTCTTCATCTGATTTATGATAACCGGCGTCAGCGGAACCAGCACATCTGCCAGAATGTTCGCTGCCACAATGTCATATTTTTCATATCCCACCTGATCCTGGATCTTCTTATCATCGATAATGTTTCCGATCATTACATCCATCTTTTCCGGTGCAATTTCATTGACTTCCAGGTTTTCTTTGGTGGCACTGATCGCACATGGATCCAGATCCGTTCCCACCGCATGTTTGGCGCCAAGCTTTATGGCAACAATGGACAGGATTCCGCTTCCGGTTCCCACATCCAGGATTTGTGTATCAGCATTTACATATTTTTTTAATTGCCGCATACACAGCTGTGTAGTTTCATGCATACCGGTTCCGAATGCCGTTCCTGGATCGATATGGATAATCATTTTATCTTCATCGCCTTCCTTTACTTCTTCCCAGGAAGGTATGATGAGAATATCATCCACATAGAACTGATGGAAATACTGTTTCCAGTTGTTGATCCAGTCCTTATCTTCTGTCTGGCTCTCCACAATGGTTCCTTCTCCGATATCCATAAAGGTACGGAGTTCTTCTAATTCCCTGCGGACATTTTTTAACATCTCTTCCTTATCCACATCTTCTTCCAGATAAAAACTTAAATAGGCGATCCCATCATCCTCCGGTCCGTCAGGAAGGATATCCACAAACATCTGCTGCTTGTCAGATTCCGTAAGGGGCACTTTGTCTTCAATTTCAACCCCTTCCACACCAGCGTCAGCCAAAGCAGATATGACAATATCTTCTGCTTCTGTCAGGGTTTTTAACGTAAATTTATTCCATTTCATCTCTATAGATACCTCATTCTTTATTTTTACATTTTGGGACAGAAAATCCCACTATCTTTTAATATAGCATAAAAAAATAAGGAATGCCAGAATTTTATCAGTATAAAGAAGATAAAATTCTGGTATTCCTTCATCCCCCTGCTTTTTGTTTTTCTAAAATAGTATCTACCAGAACCTCGGACAGTTTTTCTGACACTGCAGACCATTGGGCATAATTGTCCATGCTGACACTGTTCTCCAGCTCTTCTTCAAATACCTTATACTTTGAATCTTTCTCCGCCTGTTTTCTCGCAAGTTCTTTTTTGGGTGCAAGACCAAACTGGGGTCCACAGATCTGCTCCATCACCTGGTCATCCAGATAAAAGTCCAAAAATGCCAGCGCTGCGTTTTTATTCTTTCCTTTCAGTATTCCCAGATTTTCACCGCCAGCCATGGGATTGCCGCCTCCGCCTGTGGGTAATTTTATAACGCCTGCGGAAATATTGCTTTTTTCCAAAAGCGGAAGTACATCCATACTGTTTTCCATCATGGCAATTTCACCAGCCAGAAAGCTGCGTGCCACATCGTTGTTGGACCAGTTAATGCATTCTTTTGGCATGGAAGCGGATTGTACCAGTTCCCGGATGACGCCAAAGAAATTTTGGGTCTCGTCACATTCCAATATGTTTTTACTGTCCCCGGCTGAAATGACCCAGGGCAGAACCGAAGAGGCGGACTGGCTTCCGCTGGCTGCCGGCATTCCAAATCCATAGGTTTCTCCCTCAGACAGTACCTTTGCCGCAAGAACGAATTCGTGGAGATTTTCCGGTGCCTCGATACCTGCTTTTTCCAGATACTCTTTGTTATAGAACAATGCGGCGGTACTGCAGCAAAAAGGCATTCCATAATAACGATCCTGACTTTTTACAGATCCAAGGGCGGACGCAAAGTACTCCTCCTCTTTTTGGGAATACAGGACATAAGAAGTGATATCTTCTAACAGTCCTTTTCTGATGTACGCCTGCATGTTGGACTGGTCTGCAATGATCAGATCCGGCATTTCCTTTTCCGTCAGGGCTAGGGCAAGCTTTTTGTTGAACTCAATCACAGGTCCATGATATTCCCAGGTCATCCGGTAACGCCCCTGGGAGGTATTAAAATCATGGATGAGACGGTCCAGGCTCTCCTGCTGCTCCTTAGTTTCATAATAGGACCACAAAACAAGCGATTCTTTCCCATCCTCCCGGGCAGCTGTGTCCGCTATGGTACTTTTCTCACTGCTGCACCCCCACAGCATGCCTGCCATGCACAATCCTGCGATGCTAATGCTGCATTTCACGATAATCTCCCGGAGATATTCCTTCTTCTTCTTTAAATACCTTGATAAAATATTTTGCATCGCTGTATCCCACCTCCTGTGCCACCTCATAGATTTTCTTATCCGTTCCGGTCAGAAGACGTTTGGCATGATCTATGCGGAATTTCTTTAAAAATACGGTGAAATTCTCTTTTACCTCCCGGTTAAACAGCGTACTTAAATATTCCGGCGTCAGTCCCATCTGCACCGCCACCTCGTCTAAAACTATTTTTTCCCGGTAGTGTTCCTGTATATAGTTAAGGACTTTCACAATTATATAATTGCTGATATCCTGCCTTCTTGCTTTGCCCTGTACCAGGACCTCCCGGATCCTGCCAAAATTCTGTTTCATTTCTTCCCAGGTTAAGATCTGGTTTAAGGTATGCTCCAGACTATAGCTCTGAAGTTTTTGAAAACGCTTTTTATCCAGATCCTGCAGCAGACCGGACACCATAAAATAACACCGGATCATGGATTGGCGGACCTCCTCTTTTCGAAAGGAATGCTCCTGCAGATATTCCGTGAACCGGTCTAAATTCTTACCTGCTTCTTCCATTTGTTCCTGACAGATATCCGACTTTATTTTACTGAGAATCTTAACCGGAGTTTTAAACGGTTCCCATTTGCAGTTCTTTACGTACTCCTCATCGTACCATCCCGGAAAACCACAAGCCGTAACCCCATAGTCCAGATAACCCTTTAATGCTTCTGCACACCGGCTGATCTCTCCGCTGTCCGAAAACTGAACGCACGCCCACAGCGGATGTCTGCCTTTCCCCTGGTATTCCCGCACCAATTTCCGGTAAATCTCTTCCTGGTATTCTTCTAAATGCTCAAAACCTCCCGCCAGTGCATAGAAAATCCTGCTGTTCCCCTGATAGCAGCCGGAAATATGTAAGTTTAAATCGTTTACTTTGCTGTATTGAAAAAATTCCTGCACCCGGTCCTCATATTCTTTGGACATACTTCCTAAATAGCCGGCAGCCATCAGGAATTTCATATTTTTCTCAAACCCGAAGATTTCCATCAGATCCGGTTCGGGGCTCCCCTCAATAATATCCCGCAGACAGCTCTCCGGGGTTCCTTTCAATGCCAGCAATTCCTGTTCCATCTTTTCTTCTATTTTGCATAACGCATGCTGTATGTCAGAGGACGTCAAAGGCTTCAACAGATATTCGTCTACGCCGTAGGTAATGGCTTTCTTCGCATATTCAAATTCAGAATATCCGCTTAAAACGATGATATGGCAGGTCAAATTCTTCTTTCTCAGTTCCCGGATCATCTCCAGTCCATCCAGGACAGGCATGCGGATATCCGTTATCACAAGATCCGGTCTGAGCTTTATAATTTTCTCCAGGCCGTCATTTCCATTTGCGGCTTCCGCTGCTACAGTATGGCTGGTATGGCTGGCGATCATGGCGGCCATTCCCTCCCGTACTTTCTTCTCATCTTCTACAATCACAATCCTCATATCTCTACCTCTATTCTATTCGCCGGAAAACGCAGGGTAATGATGGTGCCAATATCCGGTATGCTGATTACATTCCAGTCGGCAGCTTTTCCGTAATACATCTCTATCCTGGAAAACACATTGTTTAAACCGATCTTTTCCAGATCCTCCTCCACTGCCGCAGAACGGTCATTATACTTATCCACCAATTCCTGATCAAGCCCGTTTCCATTATCTTCAATAATGACACAAATGTGCTTTTCCTCTTCTGTCAGCGAGATATCCACCCGCAGCATGCCCCCCTCTTCGATCCCTTTAAACCCGTGGATCAGGGCATTTTCGATAAACGGCTGTATCAGCAGTTTCTTGATTTTGTACGCTTTACACACTTCCTGTACCGTCAGCTGAAATTCAAATGCATGGTCAAACCGCATCTGCTGGAGGCTGATGTATTTCTCAATCCAGTCCGCCACTTCCGGGATACTTGCCTCGATATTGCTTTTATTGACACTATAGCGAAGAATTATGCCAAGGTTTCTCAGCATTTCACTGATCTCGTCCTCTCCCCGGCTGATTGCCAGCCAGTTGATGGAGTCCAGGGTATTATATAAAAAATGGGGGTTTATCTGTGCTTCTAATGCCCGGATCTCCGCATTTTTCCGCTTTTCCGTCACCCCTTTTACCTCCCCGATCAGAGCAAAAACCCGTTTTGTCATATCATTAAAATTTCCGGCGATTTCTCCCAGTTCATCCTGATACTCTAAATGAATCGCCGTCTGAAGGTCACCGCCCTTTACCGCCTGGATTCCGGTTATAATTGTCTTTACCGATGCCCCTATGTTGCGGACCGTACCTGAGATCAGGATAAATGCCGATAAAATCAGAAGTCCCACCAGGATCAATGCATTCCTTCTGGAATCGTTAATCTCAGCCAGCATTTTCTCTAAATCATACGCGTTATAATAAACCCAATCTGTCTTTGAATCCTTTACGGTACTGATCCCTATTTTTTTATCATCCATTTCCCCTGTCATACGGACAAAATCTGTAATATTCTGATCTGCATCCAGCGCAGTTCCGGCAAAAAAGGAATTGGGGTAAGTTATGATATTGTTTTGTCCGTCCAGAATAAAATTAATTCCGCTCCAGGCAATCTCCCTGTCATTTTCACAGAGTTTTTTCAGAATACTTTCATCCAGTATCATAACAATGGCTGCGATGGGTTCCCTTTCCAGTTCATCCAGGTCGTAAATCGCTTTTGCGATCTGAAATACCGGAAGCTCTTCTCCGTTCTGTTCCATGACATCTGTGGGTAAAATCGCAATGCCGGTAGTTTCCTGCGCCTTTTTATAGGCAGTGGTTTCCCGCAGATCCACATAATCCTTCCAGATATTCTCCCGGACAGAGGCTGTCCCCCAGTCATAGGTCACATCCGTACCGCTCGCCGTAATGACACTGATACACCGGATTCCTCCTACGGAATTGTTGTATTCCTGCAGCCGCCTGTAAATATTATGGCGGCTCTCCACCTGTTTGTTTAAGTCCTTGCTTTTCAACCCGTTGATTTCATCAATCAGACGGCTGTCCACGTTCATCTGGTAAACCAGGTTCATGTAGATTTCCAGGGTCAGATCTACCCTTTCTGAAATCTGTACCAGCTGGCTCGCCATTAATTCCCGGATCTTATTCTCCATCTGCTTTTGGTTCATGTTCATCATGACATACCAGGAAATACTGATTGGCAGCAGCACCGCAAGCACAAAGGTGATCATCAGTTTCTGCCAGATTTTCCGATTATAAAACCAGGACCTGATTCTCCATTTTTTCATTTCGTATCGTGCTCACTCACTTTCCAGCGGTAAATCCCAATTGCCCGCTTATCCTCTGCTACCGTCATCACCAGCCGCAGTCCTTTTGTCGTTACAGTTTCCAGAGAAAAACCATTGTACTGGTCTTTTTTCAGCAGCTTTCCTGCATCCGTCTTCATGACAGCCCTGCACCATTCTCCTTTTCCATCCAGATATTCCACCTGGAAATCAGAAGGCGCCCCGGTATCATCCGCATCATCATACCAGTATATTTCGCAGGCTCCTATGGTAACGGGTTCTATCCAATTATAAGTAATCCAGCAGGAAGAACCGGCTTGCTGCTGCCAGTTCCCCCAGCCCTTTCCCATTCCTTCATTAGAAGATGCGGGATGGAAGCCGGAATCCTTAACCCCGTTTAGGTTCTCCCAGGAAGCGGTATAATGAGCGCTCAGCTGTGCATTCTGTTCCAGGCTGCCGCTTTTTACCGTCAGGGGATTTTTTTCTGTAAAGGAGGCGGAAACCGTCAGATCCTCCGTCACTTTATCGATCTGATAACTTCCGTCTTCGCCAGCTTTTACTTCTTTTGCATTTACCATGAGATTTTCAAGTACATATCCTTCTCTGGGATTTGTGTATATGGTTACCTGCTCATTTTCAAATACCAGCTCTTTGTCCGCCCGGATGCTTCCTCCGTTGACAGACTCTTCTTCCATCCTGACTTCATACCATTTGACAACAGGGTTCTCCGTGTAGAGGATCTGATAATAGATTTTCCGGTCTGAATAAGCAGATGCCGCATAGGGTATAAACTGAATTTCGTTTATGGTAAGGGCGGGCATGCAGCTGGCAGACCGCTCTGCCATATCGGTAACTTTTTTTGTGAGGATCAGCGTATCCTTAAAAATATCAGTTTCGCTCACCATAACAAATGGTCCGTACATCACCGCTGCCGCTCCCTCACTATTCCCCGGCTTCAGATAACAGGAAAAAGGTAAATGCAGGCGTATTTCATCGCCTGCGGATATATCAGTAATTACCAGAAAACCCTGCTCTTTTGCCGCCTTTCTTTCCTTACCATTTACTAGTATCTGCATGTTTTCACCGCACCAGGAAGGAACTCTGAATCTGATCTGAAGGGCCGTATCCTTTTTCCCATCCAGGCTCTCAACCTTCAGGACTGCTTCTTCACTATAGATGTCTGCTTTCATGCTCATGTTCAATCCCTGCTGGGAGAGTTTTTTCTCTCCTGTCCGATACAGGTTCACCGTAACGGTATGATCCTTTACTTCAAAGGTCCGCATTAGATCCAGGTTTTTGTATTCCTCATCTTCAAGGAGCTGGTTGCACAGAAGATTTTCGTAGTATTCCATGTAGTCCGGATTGTCGGGCTGAATCCGGTGGAGTTTCCAGGTCAATTCCAGCATGCGGCGGCAAATCCGTTTATTCCTCTCTCTCTCCAGGACTGTGTTTTCTATTTTCTGCTCCTCATTGCGGAATCTGCCGTCAACACCAGTCATTCCGGCAGCAGAAGAATACTTTGTGACTGCCATATTCCAGAAATTTTCCGCCCCTTTCGCCGCATCAGCCGCTGCAGGATCTGTACGTGAAATTTCCAGGAGCGTTTCCGCCTGTGAAACCGCTGCCTGGACAGACAGCAGGTTCATCCGGTCTCTGCCCTCTTTCATAGCTGTATACCATTCCATATGTACGAAATTCCAGGCACTTTTTAGAAAATCATCTTCTTTTTTGATCCGTGCAAGCCTCGCCAACCCACCGCCCAATGCCCGGGTATCACCGCTTACATCCTGGCTCCACATTGCTTTTTTCTGTTCTTGTGTGTAATTGCTGCTGCGCTCTGTGATCCATTTACCCAGGGATTCTGCCGTACCAAGTGCCTCCTGGCTGCCAAATGCTTCATAGGTATCCAAAAGACCGTTTAGCAGGCTGCCGCAGACTGCAAAGGGCGCTCCCGTATCCGGGTATGAACCGCCGTTCTCTAACAATGTGAACTGCTCCGGACTGTCTGCCCCCAGATATCCCCTTCCCCATCCCATTCCTTCTGACAAAAGCTGCAGGCTTCTGAGTTCCCGGACCATATAGGACGCTTTTTCCAAAAGGGCGTCTTCCCGGCTTTCCTGATAGTGGTGTGACAGATTGGACAGCCATTCACCCGCCGCCATGCCTCTTAACAGACCAGCCGGATTTTCCCAGCCGGTGAGCGGTGCGGCTCCTTTGGTATCTACTTCATAGTTTTGACGGTAACTGTATAACAGACGGTCAGCATCCTCACAATTCTCCGGAAGGACCGCCTGATCCTCCAATCCCCTTTCAAACAGTGCTTTCACCTGATTCTCATCCATGGCATAGTTATAGATGGCAATCTCCGCAAGCAATCCATTCAAATGCTCATCCGTAAATTGACCCTTCCCAAAATAATTATGCCTGGTACCTCCCAGATCCGACAGACCTGCCTGGCTTACGGCTTCTCCGATTACCGCTCCGTCTTCATAGAGGGTAATCCGGTTCTCCTTTATTGTCACCGTAGTAAACACCCAGGTATTACGCGGGAAATCGCTGCCTTTTTCTACACCGCATTCCCTGGTCCAGCCCTGGTTTGTAATGGCTGTGGCATATCCTTTAAAGCCACTGTTATTTCCATTCGATAGTAAATATAGATATGAGCTTTGATTATTTCCAAAATCCCAGATCCTCTGATAGTATGCAGAAGACCGCAGATTTACCCAGGTACTGACGGTTATTTCGGTTTCACCTTCCAGAATATCCGAAGGCAGTTCCAGATAGGCACCCGTAGTTCCTCCCGGCAGATCCAGGGCATTGACCTGTACGGAATTGATCACTTCGGTGCTGATCCCAACGCCGTCATCCCGGTAATTTCTGATCAGTCCGTCATTTCCCCGACCGGATACGTCCTCCACTACTGCGGATTTTGGATCCTTAAAATTGTAATACAGAATCTGGCCTTTCATCTCCCTGTCTTTCGCCTGTACCGCAGTGGAATCCCACAAAACAGCCAGGAAGAGCAAAATTACACAGCCCGCTAAAAATCTTTTCTTTTTAATATGAATTCCCCCAACTATTACCATTTTTCTTCTGATTGTACTACAAAATCAAATTTAATGCACGGATAATACAGGCCAGGATGAGATATTTTCTCTTCCTGACCTGTATTATGATTGAAAACTATTCCGTCCGTTGCATCCGGTTATTTTACTGTCACCTGGATTTCTTTTTTCTTTCCATTAAAGGTATACACCCGGATCTTACAAGTGCCTTTTCTTTTGGCTTTGATTACTCCCGAAGAATTAACGGTTGCTATCTTTTTATTGGTACTCTTGTAAGTAAACCCATAGCTGGCTGTATTCTTTGGAAGTTTTGCTGTGACCGTAAACTTTTTCCCCTTCTTTAAAGTTACGCTGTTTTTATTCAGTTTCACGATCTTGGAAGGCGCCTTCTTAACGGTGATGTTCCATACTTTCATTTTGCCGCTTTTGCTGACAGCCTGTACTACGGCTTTTCCCGTCTTTTTACCCTGTACCTGTCCTTTTGCATTCACCGTTACGATGCCCTTGCCTTTTTTCAGGCTGAAGGTATATCCGGAAGCAGATAATTTCATCTTTTCTTTCTTCCCGATGGTTATTTTCTTTGTGGATACAATTTTTATCTTCACAAGTTTATCTCTGGATGAAGTAAGTGTGCTGTACGCATGATCTACTTCCTGCTGTGAAGCATTTGTTTTTCCCAGAATTGCTCTGGCACTGTTTAATGCTCTGGTAAACGTATCCCAGCTGGCTTTTGTGTAAAGATCCTGTTTTTCTTTGCCGCAGGTCTGAGCCAATGAAGAAAGCCTGCTCTTATCTACCGGTTTCACAACCGGTTTGAGCACCAGTTTGTTTATTGCATTTTCCAGCTTCTTACAGCCTTCATCTACTTGTGCCTGGGTAATATCGGTCTTTGATAACAGCCCTTTTACCTCGCTGATCACTTTTTTTAATTCTGTTACGGATGCATCTGTATATGCTTTAGTATCTATTTTTTCCGCCTTTGCAAGGGCTGCTGACAGCGCGGAGGTATTCACGACAGGTTTTAATACCAGTCCCTTCACTGCATCTGCAAGCTTCTTACAGCCTTCTTCCACTTGTGCTTCGGTGATATCTTCTTTTGATAAAAGCCCTTTCACTTCTTCAATCACCCGTTTTAATTCTGCTGCGGATACGTCTGTATACGCTTTGGTATCCATTGCTTCCGCTATTGCAATTGCTTCTGACAATTTAGCAGTATCTACTGCCGGTTTATCCTGATCTTCATAGGTAACCACCCAGCGATAGATACCGATGGCAGCAGCATTGTCGGCTACGGTCATCAAAAGGCGTAATCTGGTCGTGGTAAAGGTTGTAAAGGTAAAGGCATTATACTGGTCAATATTCTTTCCATCTTCCGGATTGGAAGTCAGGACTGCCTCCTGAACACTGCCGTTTTCATCTTCGTACTGGAACTTGATTTCTCCCGGCATTCTGGTATCGCCGCCGTCATCATACCAGAAGATATCGCTTCCGTTTATGGTTACCGGAGCATCCCACTCGTACTCTACCCAGCACTGTGATCCTTTGGACTGCGGCCAGTTTCCCCAGCCTTTTCCCAATCCCCCGTTGGATACGGAAGGATTAAATTTCTGGTCTTTGATGCCGTTTAGGTTTTCCCATCCTGCAGTAAAATGAGCACTGACGGTTGCCGTCTGTTCTACGGCGCTGTTATCCTGAGCCGGAGGATTGATCAGGGCAAAGGATCCTGTGATTTCCGTATTCTTCTGTACATTTTTTACGGTATAGGTATTGTCTGTTCCCATTGTTACCAGCTGACCGTCAACTGTCAGTTTCTTTACTTTATACCCTTCTTTTGGCGTTGCCGTAATAATCAGGTCGCCGCCTTCTTTTACCAGCTCGGAACTCACTTCAAAGCTTCCCCTGTCAGGTGTGGAATTGTTGACCGTCACTTCATAATAAGCGCCGCTGCCTTCACCCGACATGATTTTAAAATACGTATGGTAAGCGTAATTGGATGCATCATACATGGGATGGAAGGTCAGTCCGTTCGTTTCAAGGGTAGGAACCTTTTCCCCTTCTACTTTTTTAATGGAACGCTCCAGTACATTGGACAATACAAGTGTCTTCCACTTCGTGGAATCTGATTTTGCAACCATAACAAATGGTCCGTACATGAGGCTTGCTACATCTGCACCACTTAACTGATCCGGAGTTTTGTCCAGATGATAACCATATGGAGTGCGGATTTCGATTACATCTCCTGCCTTAATACCATTTAGCGTTACGTAGGAGCTTGGTTCAGCCTGTTCGATCTGCTTCTTTCCATTTACGGTAACTTCAAATCCCTGTTCTGCCCAGTAAGGTACTCTCAGTTTCATATCAAATGCAGATGCTGTCTGACCCTCTTCCTCAGAAACAGTCAGGGTGGTAACCTCTGAAGGGAACTGGGTATCCTGGGTTACTTTAACCCCTTTTTCTTCCCAGGTTACGCTGGATGGAAGATACAGATTTACATACATCGTGGTATCATCCTGGTAATAGGCAGCTTCCTGGTATTTAACATGGTTTTCCATGCCGGTACCATGACAGCAGGTAAAGGAGTCATAATCCCCGCCGTAATCCTTGCGCACACCCGGTCCGATTGGAAGCATATAGGTAGTTCCATTATGCATGTTATCCGTTACATCTGGGTTCTGGGATGCGATAATCTGGTTATACAGCGTTCTTTCATAATAATCCATGTATTTGGCATTATCTGCATCATACTGGTAAAGCATTTTTGTCAGTTTCAGCATATTATAAGCGGCACAGGTCTCACAGTTCCGGTCTCCGTTAATATACTCTGCCTGTTTATAAGGTTCTTTGAAGTTTTCTCCGGTGCCGACACCGCCGATGGAATAGGCATATCTGGAAGTAACCATATCCCAGAAGTTGCTTGCCACATTGAAATAATACGGTTCTTCTTTTCCCGCCTGAACGGTCGCCTGATAAACTTCCATTGCACCAATGATCTGGGGTATATGCTGGTTGGCATGGCGTCCCTGGATATCGTCTACATTTTTGCTTAAATTGTCAAAGAACTTGGTGTTGTCAAACAGTTTAGCGCCCTTTAAATAGTCTTCGTCGCCGGTCAGTTCATATAATTTTGCCATAGATTCATTAAATCCGCCAAGCTCACCTGCGATGTACATATCCCACATCTTTGTAAGCTGTTCCTGGGAGCAGGCACTCAGGCGCTGATACACCCATTTTCCAAGTGCTTTCGCCGCATCTAAAGCTTCCTCGTTTCCTGCATATGTATAAGCATCCAGAAATCCTGCGATAATCTTATGCAGCGTATAGTAAGGTGCCCATATGGTAGCGTATGGCGTATACTGCTCCAGCAGGGCAAACTGGTCAGGTGAATAAGCACTGATAAATCCCTCGCCCCATTCCTCTGGATTTGTATTCCATACTTTCTGATCCGTTCCCTTTGTCACAAATGCAGCCGGATCTCCTTTGGACAGTGTTTGCAGGCTGCGCAGCTCATGAATCATTTCATCCAGCTTATCTTTTATCTGAGTATCCTTTGTGGATGCATATGCCAGTGATAAAGCAGACAGATAGTGACCGGTAGAATGTCCTCTCAGCAGACCGGTAGGCTCATCCCATCCTCCCAGGGGAGTTGCTCCTTTTGTATCCGCGCCAAAAGTTTTGCGGAAGTTGTAGAGCATTCGGTCATTATCCAGAAGCTTCAGGTACTCCAAAGTTCTGCTCCTGTTCTGGGTCAGAATAGAATTTCCATCCAGGGTGATGTCATTCAGATCAAATGCTTCTGCCTGAAGTGCAATGTCTGAATCATCCTGTTCTACTACGGTAACTTCTGCTTTGATTACCTGTTTTGTTCCAAGTATTTTACCCTTTACCTCAAATTTACCAGGCTTTGCATAATCCTCTTTATCCGGTGTATTCCATACGGTTTTGGCTTTTGCAGTCTTGCCGTTACTGTAAGTTACCTTTATGGTGCCGGGAAGTGAGGGTACATTCCCTACTGCCGTTGTGACAAGGACCGGTTCATAATCCGTAATCGTAACATCTTCATCTTCTGCCAGAACCGTTGCCGTAAACACTCTGCTGCCGGCAGCTGTCTGAAAGCTGGCTGAAGCCGTCAAAACTACTTCTGTATCCGGTTCTCCTGCCGCCGGACGGGTTACTTTTCCGTCATTGGAAATCACTTCCGGTCTGGAGCTTTCCCAGGTAATGACAGAACCGTTTTTCCCTTCTTTCGGCAGCTGCAGATTGGATACCACACTGTCTAAATCCACCAGTTTAATGTCAGCCAGATCCTGTTCTACAATAGCTTCATCACCAAGCAGGGCAGGTACCACTGCCTGAAATTCTTTTGTTGTACTGGCCTCCTGATACTTTATGGCTGCGGTGAGGGTTATCTGTGCATCCGGCTCTCCTGCTGCCGGGCGTACTACTTTTCCGTCATTTGCAATTACCGCCGGATCGGAACTTGTCCATTCAATTACGGATCCATTTTCTCCTGCTGCCGGCAGGGAAAGATCTGCGGTAACTGCGCTTAAATCTCCCAGCGTAAGTGCAGCGGCATCCCCTTTTACGATACCGTCATCGTCTACATCATACATAGCGGCTGCCTCTTCTGCCGTCATCGCATAGTTATAAATCTCAAATTCTGCAAACTGTGCATTGGTGGGATCATCTCCGAACTGTCCGTAACCGATATAATTCTGGGTACTATGCCCCATGTCTTTTAATGAAATACCGGTATCCTTCGTATCCACCAGCGTTCCATTTTCATATAGCGACATCTGGGTTCCATCTATGACTACCGTAGTCAGTACCCATCTGTTTTTATCAATATTTGTGCCCTTGGATACTCCCTGTTCTGTGCTCCAGCCGCCTGTGGTTATGGCTGCACTGTATCCTTTAAATCCATCGTTTGCACCATCGGACACCAGATACATATAAGAGCTTGTGCCGGACCCCAGATCCCAGATTCTCTGATAGCCGGTATCTGTTAAGAGTTTTACCCAGGTACTGATGGTGACGCTCTCTTCCCCGTCCAGCAATCCTACCGGAAGTTCCAGGTATCCCCCGTCAGACCCGCCGGGAAGTGAAAGTGCCTTTACATCTTTTCCATAGATATTAGTGTCAATAATACGAAATCCCCCGGCATCGTAATTCCTTACTACACCGGCTTTTCCGTTTCCGGAAGCATCGTTGATGATTGTAGAGTCATAGCTCTGAAAATCATAGTATACGATCTTGCCCTTTTCTTTTTCTGTATTTCTCTCTGCTGTTTCTTCATTGCCGCCTGCTTCCTGTGCATCGGTATCCTGCTGTTTTACACCGGCTTCAACATCGCCGCCCGGGTTCCCGTTATCGTTTTCCTCCTGTGAACTTCCGGTTTCACTTTCTGTAGCACTTTCTGATATTTTGCTATTGATATCTGTTACATTGCTAACTGCATCCTCTGCAGCCCGTACATCCAGACCCGGTGATACCGTTCCCATCATCATGGCAGCGGACAGCAATACAGACAACACTTTTTTCCACTTCATAGCCTTATCCCCTTCTTTCGATTTTATAATCTTAATTATAAGATCAAAGAATATTCAGGGCAATTCCAATATTCTAAGACGGGTGGAAAAAACTTATCTAAATTTACCAGAATCTATATTTCCTCCCGGGGAGCAAATAAGCCTACTGTATAATCTTCTTCCCCATGGTTCCAGACGGTGAGTTCCATACAGTCCCCAACTTTGTTTCCACTGACGCAAATACTGCTGTTTAAGGGTTTTGGTACCTGGTTCAGATGAGGAATAGAAACTGTAAAACGCTCCTTTGGACAATGATCCAGCAATATATACAGATCCTTATCTTTTTTCGTATAATGAATCTCCGTACCATTTTCAGCAACCTGGGAGTGCCTTCTGCTGCAGACGGTTCCATAGATCGCTTCGCCATTTATTTTCAGCCACTGCCCCAGCTTACGCAGCCTCTTTTCCTGTTCCGCAGGAATGGTACCGTCAGCCTTTGGACCGATATTAATCAGCAGATTCCCGTTATTGGCTACGGTACTTACCAGCAGACTGATTAAATCCGCCGTACTGATCAGCTGGTCATCTCCTTCATTTGCGTTATATCCAAATGACAGTCCCATGCCTCTGCACATTTCCCACTTCTCTTCTCTTACCGCTTCTCCGTATTTGTATTCTTTTGTTCCATAATCTTTATAGAGTCCGTTAAACCGGTCATTCACCACGCCGTCTTCCACCGTATTGTAATAATGGGATAATAAATGGGGCAGCATCTCTTCCCCCTGTTTCGGCCACCCGATGTCATTCCAGAATACGGAAGGATGATAGCGGTCTATTAGTTCCATTGCCTGTTTGTAAGCATAGTCTGCATATTCATGTGTAGGACAGGCTTTATGAAAATTATCTTCTTCCCGGTAAATAGGATCATGGGCAAATCTCCAGTCGATAATTCCGGAATAATAAAGTCCCATTTTCAGCCCTTCTTCCCGGACCGCTCTGGTCAGTTCTCCCACGATGTCTCTTTCCGGGCCTTTATGAATGGAGGAGTAATCGGTATATGCACTTGGGAAAAGACAGAATCCATCATGGTGTTTGGTGACCAGGACAACATATTTTGCTCCCGCTTCCCGAAACAGCTCTGCCCAATTGGATGGTTTCCAGTTTTCAGCCTTCCACATGGGAAGAAAATCTTCATAGGCAAAATCCTTTCCATATGTCTTCAAATGATGCTCATAGGTTGGTCCCTGTCCTACATTCACGGAATTGTAGTACCACTCCGCATAGGGATTATTGCAGAACCACTGCTCATCTCCCGGTACTTCTCCCAGTTCCCATGTCCTTGGGGCGAAAGCAGGCACGGAATAAATTCCCCAGTGTATAAAAATCCCCAGCTTGCAATCCTGGTACCACTCCGGCAGCTCATGGGTTCTTATGGAGTCCCACGTTCCATCATATATTTTCTTCATCATCAATGATCCTCTTACTTTCTGTTTTTTGGTATCAGCCCTTAACGGCTCCTGCCGTCATACCTGCAATAATATATTTCTGAGCAAATATGTACACAATTACAACCGGTATGGATACCAATACCATATCCGCACACACCAGGTTCCAGCTGCGGCTGTACTGGCCGTAAAAATTATATACAGACAGCGGCAGCGTCCACTTACTGGACGAATTCAGCAGATACATAGGGTACTGGAAATCATTCCATACCCACATGAAATTCAGGATTCCGGTGGTTGCAGTCACCGGTTTTAACAGTGGAAAGACAATCTGCCAGAAAAGCTTTCCGCCCTTTGATCCGTCAATTACAGCTGCTTCATCTAATTCTCTGGGTATTCCTTTAATAAAGCTGGAATACAACATGGTCGAAAACGGAAGATACAGCGCCCCATAGACAAAGACCATGGATATTCTGGATCCGTACAAACCCATATATTTCAGCATCTGAATCGTGGGCAGTGCCGCAAACGGTGCAATAATACCAAAAGTCATACATCTTGATATAATCCGGCAGGCTTTTGTATTTCTCCTTACCAGCACATAACTGAAAACCGATGCCAGTACCAGAACCAGCAAAACGGATAATACGGTAATGAACATACTGTTAAAAAATGCCCGGGGTATATTTCCCTGTTCCCAAACATCCGCATAGTTATCAAATGCCCAGACAGAAGGGAGGTTGATGTTCAGATAACTGGCTTCTCCTTTGGGCTTAAAAGAGGTAATTAATACCATTAAAAGGGGATAAATCACAACGATGCTAAGAAGCCACATCACAATTTCAATCAGTATATTAATTCGTTTTGTCTTCTTACTCATTCTACATTCTCCCACCTTTCGCTGAATTTCTGATATGCAACCGCTACTATAACAAGGATCACCGTAAAGATAAGATTGATTGCCACCGAATGGGAATAACGTCCCCTTGCCATTTCATTCATCATCAGCGTTCCAAAAGTCTCCGTATCGTATCCCGGTCCGCCTGAGGTCATAACGTAAACCAGATCAAACATTTTCAAACCGTAGATAAGACTGAATAATATATTGACATTTACAGATGGCATAATCAATGGCAGGGTAATCTTGTGGAACATCTGCCAGCCCGAAGCACCATCCACTTTTGCCGCCTCTATGTAATCAGAAGATACGGACTGCAGTCCCGCCAGAGTGATTACGATTGCATATCCCAGATTCCTCCAGATCTCCGCTACGGAAATAGTAAATATAGCCGGTCCCCGGCTTCCCAGCCACTGGATGGCAAACTGTTCCAGACCGATGCTGCGAAGCAGGTTATTAATCGTTCCATAACGTGCTTCAAACAAAGCATTAAATATTAACCCTACAACCAGCGCGGATAATATGGCCGGCACAAAGTACACGGTACGAATTAAATTTCTGGTTTTTAATTTCCGGTTTAAAATCAGTGCAAATACAAACCCCAAAACGGTTACGATCACGGTTTTTGCCCCCGCAAATATCAGGGTATTGACAAATGCCGTAGGTACTGTTTTCTCTGTGATAACCTCGATAAAATTCTTGATTCCCACAAACTTTACGTCACTGACATAGGAACTCCAATCGGTAAATGCATATAGATAGCCGATCGTAGACGGAAGTATAAAAAACAAACCGAACACAGCCAAAGGTACAATCAGCATATAAGTAGGATAGATTTTCTTTGTATTCATAAATGCTCCTTTCAGTACTTCATTCGCAGATGGCACATCTTATAAGCGTGCATATGTTAGGAATGAATTTGCAGACACGCTCTAGAGTCGCCCGGCGTAAATACGTCGATATATAGTGCCTGATATCTGTGTCAGGTGTGCGTCTGTGAATCGACGGCGTAGCGGGCTACGGCTAGATTCACAGACGTGCAGCTGGCGCAGACAGCGGGTGCTATATAGTGGCGTATTTGCGCCGGTCGGCTCTCGAACAAGGGCCCGGATACCCCGGGCTCATCCCTTGCTCTACCATAGCCAGCGCGTTATTTAAATCCTTCTACCTGCTGTGCGGTTGCCACTTTAATCCGGGCGTCATCCATCATTTTCAGACATCCTGCCGCATCTACATTTCCAACCAGCAGTTCCTGAATACATTTTCCGCCGTCATTCTGTGAAAAACCGATAATTTCCGGATTTGCAATAGACGGTCTGCCAACTTTAGCAACCCAGTCAACTGCTGCATCATACTGAGGTGTGGTTTTAATGGTAGTCTGTCCCTTAAAACAAGGTGCTGTTGCAATGCCGTCAAATGCAACATTGTAATTTTCCGGATCAGCCATGAAGTTAATAAATTCGATCGTTGCATCTACATTCTTGCCATTTTTATTTGCCAGCATCAGGCTGCAGTTAGGACCTTCGAAAGTTCCTTCTTTGGTTGACCCTACATATGCAGGCATGATACCAAAATCATCTGCTTTATAAGTATAGGATTCACTGTCATAATCTGTATAAAGCCAGGTATCCCAGCCTAACATCATGGCAGCTTCCCCATTTCCCAGTACCTCAGAAGCATAATCCCAGGTATCCGTATTATAGGATTTCCCAAAATATCCTTTATCTGCCGATGTTTTATACCAGTTAACCATATCGGTCATTTCCGGTATATCTGCGTATTTAATCTGATTTGAATTGATCTTCTTTAAGGTATCTTCATTCTGGAAAATCGGATCCATACCGAACTGGTAAAGCATTGGCCAGACATCTTTTACAGCCATGTACATAGGTGTAATACCAGCATCCATGAGTTTCTGGCAGGCCTGGTCAAATTCTTCCTGGGTCTTAGGAACTTCAATTCCCTGCTCTTCAAATATTTTCTTATTATAGAATGTTCCGGACAGAGAGGCTTCCCAGAATGGAAGTCCGTAAACCACGCCGTCACGTTTTGTCTGAGGCAGTACATTATCCTGAATATCCGAAACCCATGCTGCATCCGTAAAGTCCACAAAATTTTCTTTCGGGTTATAGGCATCCAGTCCATAACCACCAAAATGCATAAATAAATCCGGTATATCACCTGTCTGGAATTTTGTCAGCGCCACATTTTCAAAATTATCCGTATCAATGCCCTGAATATCAATTTTATTCCCCGTCTTTTCTTCATATAGTTTAAAGATATTCTGCATGAACGGCCTCTGGGTATCTCCTGCATTTCCATAGAGGGTCAAGGTAATGCCGCCTTCTTTTTTGGCATCTTTGCTCTCTTCCCCTTTGGTCTCCGCTGCTTTTGTACCTTCATCGGTACCTGCCGCTTTTGTCTCCTGTTTTGTCTCTGCCTTTGTTTCTTCTTTTGTCTCTCCTGTGTTGCCGCCACATCCTGCCAATAGCGCTGCTGTTATGGAAATTGCGACTGCTGAACATAAAACCTTTGCTTTTTTGTTTCTCATTCTTATTTCCTCCCATTCTTTCGTTTCTTTGTAAATTTATTGTAACAAAAGATCCCGGAAACTAGAATAGATAAAGGGAAGACTTTATATGGATAATATTCCTATTTTTAATAATTTGATAGCATGTCTTTGTGACATTCACTGTTTTTCATTTATTTTTTAAGGATTCTTATATGGTTTTTGTGAGATTAAGATATGATTTTGGAAATATTGGAGTTTTACTGAGAAATAATTTAAATAAAGTCTTCAAAAGCTGCGGTCATAGTGGTATGATTATCTTAAAATGACTTAAGTTTGCTATTTAATTATGCAAAAAGGATATATGAAAAAGAGGTGTTCCCTATGATGCAAAAATTGCCCTACCATTATAAGCTATATTTATCCTTCAGTCTGATTATTACTTTAATTTTATTTGCAAGCGGTACCTTCTTTTTCCAGTATAACAACCGTCTGCTCCAGAACAATCTGCAATCCAACAGTCTGGACTCCCTGAACCTGATTCAGTCCAGAATTGAAGATATGCTGGTCAATGTGGACAAGGACCTGGTGACACTCCACGCCTCTAAGGCATTCACTGACATTGTATTTCACATACCGGAGACACCCTATAACTATTTCCTCCAGCATCCCACCATCACTTCTGATGTGGACGGGATCCTGCTGTCTGTGCTGGCTACCACAAAGGCAAATCGCAGCATTCATTATATCAGCCGCTATTATGATTACCTGGGGACGCAGATTAACCAGCAGTCTCTGAATTCCAAACCATTGACAAAAGATCAGATTCGGGACATTCCTACCGTCCGGGAAGCTCTGACTACGAAAAAATATAAACTCTATTTCCCTCCCCATCCGGATTACTGGTCCTCAGATGTCCCTCTTACGCTGACAGTGGCAAGACCTATTCGGGATACTTACCATACTTACGGCGTTCTGGAATATAATATCGAAGCCACAGAATTAGATGAACTGTTAAAGCTGCAAGGCAGCGACGATACTTATCAGCTGTTACTGCTGGATGATTCCGGGACATTACTCTATCATAATATTCCGGACACCACAGAAAGCCAGATCAGAGAATTGTATGAGGGGGAATCCTTTGAGCAGCCAATTGGCTACTACTATGCGGATAAGAATTCGCTGATGGCATACAGCCATTCGGAGCTAACCGGATGGACAATCCTGATTAAAAGAGATATCCACACATACACTATGCAGGTGAATTCCATGGCTAAAACCATTATTCTGTCTTACATAGGTGCCTTCATCATATTACTGCTTTTCCTTTTTATAATTACCAGGAATCTCACCCAGCCCCTGCGCACCCTGCGCAATAATTTGTACCATCTGGAATTAAACCAGGATATTCACCTGGACATCCAGTCCAGCAATAACGAAATCGTGGTATTAACAAACGGCATTGAAGAAATCCTGAATAAAATGCGGCTTCAGAATATTCACATTATAGAAATACGTGAGCGTGCGGTAAAAGCCCATTTTGATGCAATGGAAGCTCAGCTGAATCCACATTTTCTATATAATACCCTGTCTGTCATCGGTGCCTACGGTCTGGAACAGGGCAACACCACCGTTCCTAAAATGTGTACGGAACTGGCTAACCTGCTGCGTTATTCAATCAACTTCAATCATCGAACCGTTCGTCTGAAAGATGAGTTCGATAATATAAAAAGTTATCTCTATATTATGAAAATGCGCCATGAGCATATGCTGGATTACAGCTGGGATCTGGATCCTTCCCTGGATGATATCAGTGTTCCAAAACTAATTCTGCAGCCCATTATAGAAAATTGCTTTCAGCACGGCTTTCAAAATGTACCTCCGGTCTGGAAAATCCATATCCGCTCCTATCGCAGTGATAACCGGTGGATGGTAACTGTTTCCAACAATGGGCAGCCCTTTAATCAGGATAAAATCAACCAGCTGTACAGTCGGTTCGATCAGTTCAAGAAATCATTTCTGGATGGCAGAGAAGTGGAAAATAATCTGGAACAGCAGGGATTTGGTTTAGAAAATACCATCTTACGTCTTTCTATTTATTACCGCGGACTGGAATACTTTCATATCCGTACAGAGGAAGATTTGACTACTATTGAAATTGGAGGTTTTATTGATGATGAATCAAATTAAGATACTAATTGCCGAGGACGAACCCGCTATATTAAGAGGCATCTGCGCAGCCATATCTATGATATCGGATGACTTTATCATATCCGGCACAGCCTATGACGGAGAAAATGCCCTTAAACTGATTCAGGAACACCATCCCCACATCGTAATCACCGATATTAAAATGCCTTTGATGGATGGACTGACCCTGATTGAGGAAGCTAAAAAAAGAAATTCCACTGCAAAATTCGTAATTCTAACCGGGTTTGCAGAATTTGAATATGCCAAAAAAGCAATCGCGCTTGGTGTATCCGACTATCTGCTAAAGCCCGTGGACCCGGAAGAATTAGGAAAACTACTAAACGGAATGAAACAGGAAATCAACAGTAAAAGTACTCAGATACAAAAAGAATATATCCGTTCCTGCTTTTTCAAAAAACCCCTTACCGAATATACCTTCAACCCTTTGGCTCATTGCAGCCTCCATCTGCTGTTTTCCTATTACGGCTCTATAGTCAATAACACCTATTCTGAATTCAATTTGTCCGGCGAAATCGTGAGAAATCTCGACACCTCATTTTTAGACGGCATTTACGAAACATACCACCTTCCGGTTTATTCTTTCCGTGGTAATTACTACAATGAATTTGTCTATGCCATTGTCAGTCCTGCTGATAAAAAAACTGACATATTCCCTGTGGTGGACGAAATAAGACAAAATGCCCAAAAGTCGGATACCTACGTAAATTTTGTTTTATCTGCTGTTGTACACAGCGGAGAAGAGATCAAACATTTAATGCAGAATGCATACCTGTTCACCCTGTTTCATTTGCCTTTTGGAAAAAACACTTTTTTAATCCAGGATGATACCTTTACGGAAAAGGATACCATAGAGATTTCCGGACAAATCGCTGCACTTGCAGCAAAATTCAGACCCGGCATTACTGAAAATGAACTGAAACATATCCTTTCCGATATGACTGCATGGTGGCGGGAATCGGATACCACACAATTCCAGCTGCTTGCAGATGTACGCCACATAGCAAGTGCCGCCATCCACGTAAGCCCAAATGCATCCCAGCTTCTCTTCGATCCTACTGAAATCATTGCCTCATCTGATTCTTACGATGAGTTACTGGAGAACCTCCTGCATGAGCTGACTAAAATATTATTCCCGGAACACATGCAGCAAAAAAAGTCTTCCTCACAGCTGGTAGATGACATTCGCGCGTACCTGGACAAAAACTTTACACAGCAGATCACCTACAAAGTCTTTTACGATATCTGGGGCTATAACGAAAAATATATTACAACCCTTTTCAAAGAAGCATTTGGGATCTCACCCAGTAAATACATTACTTCACTGCGCCTGGAAATGGCTAAAAATATAATGAAAAAAAATCCGCAGATACTGTTAAAAGATGTTGCGGAACAGACCGGTTACACAGATGCACTTTATTTCAGCAGGGTATTTAAAAATAATGAAGGAATGTCACCCAGCGCTTTTATACAATCACTGGCGTAATAGTATTGAATATAATAGAAAAGAAGAAAATTAAAAATGAATATAATTTGACAATTATGCAAAACTCTGATAGGATATAGATATAAAGTGGTGTTGCCGATAAACGGTCAGCCCAATATAGGAATTACTTAAAAAGTGACTTTACCTTTGGACTCGGGCGGTCACTTTTTTATGTTGTTTATGTATGCTATTAAGATTGTCACGATGATTGCTAGAATCATCAATACAATGGAAAGCATTTCATAATCACTCATAAAGCAAGCCCTCCTTTCTTAGATTTCTCTTTTCAGAGATTTCTATATAATCAGAGGGTTCAGTCCCTCTGTTGAAGGCCTGACCGCTACCGTTATGGCAACACCTGTTTTTATTCTAGCAGACTTCATTACGTTTTGCAATATTTTATTATTTTATTGCAACTTAATATAATGCAAATTCACAAAATAAGAGTTGACATCCATATATCTTTTTGTTAATATAAAACAAGATATGGTGTTGCCGATAAACAGTCAGCCCAATATAGGAATTACTTAAAAAGTGACTTTACCTTTGGATCGGGGCGGTCACTTTTTTGTGTGGTTTATGTATGCTATTAAGATTGTACTGATGATTGCCAGAATTATCAGTACAATGGAAGTGCGAAAGGAAAGTATTCTTATGATACACGTATCATAAAGATTACTTTCCTTTCACATTTAAAACAGAGTGCTATATAAAATAATTTACAAAATGTTAATCTTCCCATATTACCACAGATTTCGGTAAATCTGCTCCAAATCTTCTTTACTCAGTTCTTTTCTGCTATTTTGAGGACTTCCGCTGTCCATGGCATCCAGTGCCATTTTATCCACAACACCCATAAACTCCTGTTTATTGATTCCGTATTCCTCCAGACTTGGTGTTTCCAGTTCTCTGCAAATGGTTTCTACTGCTTTTAAGAAGTTCTGGCTTGCCGCTTCATCCGAGTCCAGGTCGGTAGCTACCCCAACTGCTCTGCCAAGTTCCCCAAACCGATCATATGCTCCATCCAGCACAAAACCCAGACACTCTTTCAACAACATGGCATTGGATAAACCGTGTGCGATGTGGAACAGTGCTCCGATGGGACGGCTCATACCATGCACAATCGTAACCGATGCATTGTTAAATGCTATTCCTGCTTCCAGCGAAGCGATAGACATCTGCTCTCTTGCCGTCAGATCTGTTCCCTCCCGGAAAGCTACCGGCAGATAAGCAAAGATTCTCTTTACTGCGGAAAGCGCAAACGTATCGGAAAGGGGCTGTGCCTTTCTGGATGTAAATGCTTCAATGGCGTGAGTTAATGCATCCAGTCCGGTAGCTGCCGTTATCTTGGGCGGTGCCGTCATGGTAAACTGCGGATCTATAATTGCAAGAGCAGGCATCAATACCTGACCCTTTAAAAGCATTTTAATATCTTTTTTTGTATCTGTTATAATGGTAAACTGCGTCGCCTCCGAACCCGTGCCTGCCGTTGTAGGAATGGCAGCCATGGGAGGTGTTGGCACTTTGATAACTTTTCCCATATAGTCAGAGATTTTACCGCCGTTTGTCGCCAGTGCTCCGATAGCCTTCATGGAATCAATGGGACTGCCTCCGCCCAGAGCAATGAGAAAATCACATTTTTCCTTTAAATACATGCTCAGCCCGTTTTCAATCATTTTGTCGGTGGGCTCTCCGACTATTTCTGAATAAATTGCATACTCTATTCCCTGGTTTTTCAGAGCTTCTTCCACATGCGCTGCATTTCCCAGCTGAATCATTACCTTATCCGTAATGATCAGCGCCTTTTTTCCAAACCCTCTTAAAATTTCTTCTGCCATGGTAAGTGCGCCGCTGCCGGTAATCATCTGTCCCGGTACAATAAAATCTCTTCCCATTTTTACACCCCCTGCATAATACAGGCTTCCCTGTGATACTGTCTTATTTTTTCTTTCAATCTTTCATTACGTCTGAATCTAAAATTCTGCATCATACAGCCAGGTATAACGCTCATCGTCGATACGGTCCGTCCAGGGGTTGCCTTCCAGATGGCGGATCATCCAACAGGTATACATCTGATATCCAGGTGCCGCTGCCTGGGGATGTGTCTTTCCCCCTGGTATAGCTGAGAAACTGCCATCTTTAATTTTGTAGACGTCATCCCCTACGAAACTGGCACCAAATCCTTCCGGACGGTCAAACAGGAAATAATACGTTTCCGGCTGGGGATGCTGATGCGGAATGTAGCCCGACCAGTTGCCTCGGTCATTTAACACTTCTCCTAATACCATATTGGAATACGGTGCTGTTTCGTAATCAAAAACAGTACTTACCCGGCGAACGGCTGTATCTCCAAACTTTCCCTTGCAGGAATAAATCCATGGAGCATCTTCCGGTCCGTAGAACCTGCTGTCAAACGTTCTGTCATTGTAAGTAGACTGGATCAGGATCTGTGTATCCATAGAAGCCTCAACCCGGACTTCCACACCTTTACATACATGAAGGCACCAGAGCCCTTCTGTAAATACATCTTTTCTGCTGACTGTCTTCTCCTTCTCTTCCCACTTAATGGTTATACAGCCATTTAGCAAAAGCACTGCAGTCTCTTCTTCGGGCTTCATTAATTTCTTAACATCGCCATCTTTCATTTTGAACACACGTATATCCATACACATGTCTTTATAATCGTTGTCATAGGTAGTGAGAACCTTTTCCCCTGCCTCATTAAATTCTGGATAACCAAATACCTTACTCATTCTATCCGCTTCCTTTCGATCAAATGGTATTTATATACAGTTTAGGAGCGTGCCCGAAGTCAAAGCACGGCACGCTCCTGACAATCAATGGTCTATAACTGAATCTCGGAAATCTTAACAGGTCTGTGCTCTTCTACTGATTTTTTTGCTGCCAGCCCCATAATTACAGGCTTCAAACCATCTTCTACTCCAAGAGGTGTATCTGTATTATTTTCAATTGCATCAATAAAGCAATTCATTTCTTTGGCAAAGGAATCCATGTAACGTTCCAGGAAAAAGTAAAGTGGTTTTTCTCCGGTTACGCCGTCGGCTGTGCTGATGACTGCGCTGGACTGTGTATCATTGGCAGTTGCAACCATTCCCTTAGAACCAAATACTTCTGCACGCTGATCGTATCCATAGACTGCCTTTCTGGAATTGTCAATTACTGCAATTGCACCGTTTTCCATCTGAATGGTAATGACTGCTGTATCCACATCCCCTGCTTCACCAATACTTGGATCTACTAAAACTGCGGACTGTACATAAACTTCCGTAGCATCACAGCCAGCCAGGAATCTTACCATATCAAAATCATGAATTGTCATATCCAGGAAAATGCCTCCGGATACCTTTACATATTCAGCACTTGGCGGTTCCGGATCACGGCTGGTCACTTTAATAATATGCGGATCGCCAATCTGTCCTGCTGTTACGGCATTTTTTACCGCTTCAAAGTTATGGTCAAATCTGCGGTTAAATCCTACCTGGTATTTCACGTCTGAATCTTTTAAAGCCTCGATAACTTCTTTGATCTTAGCCACGTCATGATCAATTGGTTTTTCACAGAATACATGTTTGCCGGCTTTGATTGCTTCAATTGAAATCGGGGAATGGGTATTTGTGGATGAGCAGATCAGTACTGCATCAATTTCCGGATCTGCAAGGATTTCCTTGTAGTCTTTTGTTGTATTTTCAACACCCATGCTGTGTGCCCATTTCTCTGTCTCTTCATTCATAAACGGATCTGCAATTGTTTTGATCTCCGCATTTTTTACCAGATTACAAATACTCTTTGTATGTACTTTACCAATTCTTCCTGCGCCTATAATACCAACTTTAACCATGATAATTCTCCTTTTCTTTAAATGGATATTTTTTTATAAACCTGTCTTTTCCGTGATAAATTTTCTGGCTTTTAATGCATACTCCAATGGATTTGCTTTTGCAGGATCCTGCTCCGCCTCCACTACCATGTACCCTTCATATCCGGCATCTTCCAACACCTTGAAAATCGGGTCAAAATCAATACATCCGTCTCCCGGTACCGTAAATGCTCCCATTCTCACTCCAGCCAGGAAGCTTAACTTCTCTGCTTTGACCTTTTCTACTACATCCGGGCGTACATCTTTTAAATGTACATGTTTGATTCTGCTGCAGTATTTCTGAACCATTTCAAGTGGGTCTGCGCCGCAGTAAGTAAAATGTCCGCTGTCAAACAGGAGATTCACATATTCCGGATCGGTACCGGCCATCAGACGTTCCACTTCGTCCGGATCCTGGATTACCGTTCCCATATGATGATGGAAAGTCAGAGTAATTCCGTACTCTTTTGCAATCTTACCAAGTTTGTTTAAGCCGGTGCATACTCTATCCCATTCTTCATCGTTCATCCTATATTTGCAGCCAAAGATCGGTGTTGTAAGCTGACCCTGCACACTGTGTCCCTGCTCTGAGACGCCGATGATCTTAGAACCCATCGCCTGTAAGAATTTTACCTGTTCTATAAATGCTTTTTCCGTTTCTTCATATGGCTGTGTAGTTAAAAAACTGGAGAACCACTGATTACAGATCTGGATGCCGCGAAGATCCAGTGCCTTTTTTAATACAACAGGATCAGAAGGGTATTTATTTCCCACTTCGGATCCGGTATATCCGGCAAGTGCCATCTCGCTTACACACTGTTCAAAAGTGTTTTCTTTTCCTAAATCCGGCATGTCATCGTTGGTCCAGGCAATTGGTGCAATTCCTAATTTTACTTTTTCTTTGTTAAACATCACTGTGCCTCCTATGGCTTTTTATTTCAGCTTGGTGCCTCCCGGCGTAAATACGTGGATAGATCGTGCACGATATATACGCCTAGAAAGCTATTTTCTCACACGCTCAAGCTGATGATTTATAAGATTAATAAAAGATCATCTATATTAATAACGTCTTGCCTTGTATCTCTCTGCTTCCAGCTCCGTATACTTTTCCTGTACACTTTCCATCCCGGAAGTACTGGCGAGACCTACATTCCACCAGGACTTGTAACCGTCCGTCATCGTCTTTGGAATTACTTTTAGGTCAATCAAGACTGCATTATCCTGGTTTTTCGCATCTTCCAAAGCAGCTTTTAATTCATCAATTGTCTTTACGGTGTAAGCTTTCAGCCCATAACCTTCTGCCACCTTTGCATAGCTTACCGGAATCAGATTTCCTTTTGTTTCATTATTAGCATCCCGGTACCGGAATTCTGTGCCAATGCTTCCGATTCCGTTATTCATTTGCAGATTGTTGATACAGCCAAATCCGCAATTGTCAAATACCAGAATATTGATCTTGGCTCTTTCCTGCATTGCAGTCATAATTTCACTGTGGAGCATCTGAAACGAAGCATCACCCACAACGGCATACACTTCTTTATCCGGCTCTGCCAGTTTCACTCCAAGGGCTGCTGCCACTTCATACCCCATACAGGAGTATCCATATTCCGCATGATAGCCGCCTCTCTTATCTGTAGTCCAAATTCTCTGCATACAGCTTGGAAGACTTCCCCCTGCCGTTATAATGGTTGCATCTTCTGCAATAACCTCCCGGATTGCACACAGTGCAGCAGTCTGGGTAATCACGCCACCTGTCAGTTCCACAAACTCCGGTATCGTTCTTGGATCCCTGGCTTTTACCATTGGCTCAAACTGGTCGTCATAAGCATATTTTGCAAGACGCTCCATTTCTTTATCCCAAGCGGCTTTCGCCTCTGTGATCTCTGTTGTATAAGCCGATGTAAATTTACGCTCCCGCAGCTTCTGCGAAAGTGCTTCTATCGTTACTTTTGCATCTCCCACAGCTTTTACAGCATCCATTTTGTAAGCATGGAATTTACTGTTGTTGATGGTCACAACCTTTACATTCGGATTTTTGTACTGGCTCTTGGAACCCGTTGTGAAGTCCGATAACCTGGTTCCGATGGCTATCACTACATCTGCCTCTTCCGCAATGGTATTGGAAGCCAGCGTGCCGGTTACGCCAATCCCTCCCAGGCATTTACTGTGACTGGATTTGCAGGCACTTTTACCTGCCTGGCTCTCTCCAAAGGGAATATTGAATTCTTCACAGAACTTTTCAACTGCTTCCCCTGCTTCAGAATATTTTACACCGCCGCCAACTACAACCAGCGGTTTTTTAGCTCCTGCAATTATGGCTGCAAGATCTTCCACTTCTTCTTCTACTGCCACCGGTCTTGTAATTCTGTGCACTCTCTTCTGGAAGAAATAATCCGGGTATTCATAAGATTCCCCTTCCACATCCTGACAGATTCCAATACATACGGCTCCTGTTTCAGCCGGATCTGTCAATACGCGCATGGCACTTATCATTGCTGTCATCAGCTGTTCCGGACGGACAATGCGGTCCCAGTATTTACACACCGGCTTAAATGCATCATTGGTTGTAACGGATAAACTGCTGCTCTGCTCCAACTGCTGCAGAACCGGGTCCGGCTGCCTGTTGGCAAAGGTATCTGCCGGGAATACCAGCAGCGGAATATTATTCACCGTAGCGGTAGCCGCTGCCGTAACCATATTTGCAGCTCCCGGTCCTACGGAAGATGCACAGGGAATAATTTTTCTTCTGTTGTGCTGTTTTGCAAATGCAGTAGCCACATGACACATTCCCTGCTCATTTCTGCCCTGGAATACTTTCAGTTCACCGGGATTCTCATCTAATGCCTGACCCAGACCTACAGCAATTCCATGTCCGAAAATCGTAAAGATGCCTTCTACAAATTTCGTTTCCACTCCGTCAAATTCTACATACTGGTTATCCAGGAACTTTACCAATGCCTGTGCAACCGTCATCTTCGTATACTCCATTTCCTATCCGCCTCCTTATACTCTTGCAATCATTTCACCATACTGGTCTTTGGTTTCTTTTATAAACTTCTTAACTTCATCCGGGTTTGGAAGTTCCTCAGAACAGGAATGGCTGCGTACCATCATCGCTGCTTCTGCACTTCCGAATTCCAGACATTCGATCATATCCCATCCTTCAAAAATACCATACAAAAATCCGGATGCATAACCGTCTCCGCCGCCAAATGACTTCAGTGCAGTAACCGGAAATGGCTTTATACTGTAGCTGTTGCCATCATTGGTATATGCCGTGGAACCTTTTCTTCCATGCTTGATTACTACAATCTTGGCATTTTCTTTCTGCCAGCTTTCAGCCGTTGCCTTATCATCTCTGCCCGGCTGTATCAGCTTTTCCGTCAGGTCAAATTCTTCCCTGGAGCCAAGAATAATATCTGCTTCTCTTGCTACACTGGCATAGTAAATGGAAATCTCATCCCTGTTCTTCCAGTTGTATTCCCGGTAGTCAATATCAAAGATAATAACTGTATTGTTTTTCTTAGCCAGCATCACCGCCTTTAATGCAGCTTCCCTGGAGGGGCTCTGTGCCAGTGCGGTACCGGATATCAAAATAGCCTTTGCGTTCTTTATGTATTCTTCATCCACATCATCCACCGACAGCTGAAGATCTGCGATGCAGTTTCGGTACATCAAAATGCTGCTTTCCTCTGGAGAAAGAATTTCTGTAAATGTAAGCCCCAGCTTTTCTCCGTTCCTGCATCTTGTGATATGTGAAGTATCAATTCCTTCTTTATTAAAAAACTCTGTAACGTAATCGCCGAACTGGTCATCAGACACTTTTCCGATAAATCCAACTTTCTTTCCATGTCTCGTAACGCCTACAGCGATATTCGCAGGAGAACCTCCCACGTACTTTTTGAATGTGGTTGATTCCGATAATGGATGAAAATAATCCACCGGATTAAAGTCAATTGCCACTCGCCCTAACAGTACTAAATCCATCGGTCTTGATTCATCAAACTTAACATACTTCATTCCATTCACCTCATACTTGAATTTCAACACAGACAGGAAACAGTTTTCATTCCGTGTTTCATTTACAGTTTTCTTTTCTTGCGTTCTTTAGCACGCTTTTCTTTCATGTACTCATAATAGCACACACATTTATTGCGTGCAAGTAATTTTTCTGTTCTCGGGGTACTTTCCCTGTATTGTACAATTTTTCATCTGTATATTTGTAACGTTTTCACAAAGATTACAGCACGCAAAAGCACGCATTCCAAGCTGTGAAATCCTTCCGCTTTTTATCCACATAGAAAAAACGCTATGCTCTCTATTACCCAAGAGAAAACACAGCGCCCTTTTTATAAACCTTATAAATTATATTTTGTTTTAATATTAATATCCGTATAAACAAATTCACGGTCTGCAGACACGCCCTTTGCGATCATGTCATACAGCAGAAATGGCGGGCGGTACCCCTGTTCATATCCTTCCTGATCGATCAGGAAGTCCACATCATCTTCCAGCAGCGCCTTTTCATTTCGGGGCGTTAAGTCATAGATAATCACATAAGGCCGCTTCTTGGGACTTAATTTTTCAAATGCCTGGCGCACACCTGCCTGACCGCCGGACGCCACAAATATTCCCGCAAGATCCGGCACCATGGAAAGGGTGTTTTCGATAATGCGTTCCACCTCTTTTGCCTCGTCAAAGCTGCTTTGCACGCCCAGAAGCTCCATATCCGGAAATGACCGTTTCGTCTCTTCTATAAATCCTTCCACACGCAGGCTGTTAACACTGTTTGTAAAATATCCTGTGATTATCAGAATCTTACCCTTCTTCCCGGCAAGCATTCCCATAAGCCCCGCCGCTGTATAACCGCTTCTCCTGTTGTCCAGTCCTACAAAGCAGCAGCGCTTGGTACCCACAATATCGGAGTTAAAGGTAATCACCGGAATGTGCTTCTCTTCCGTCAGCTGATTAATCTTTGCCCGGATCAGGTCACATTCCACCGGCATAATTGCCAGCCCGTCAATTCCCAGCCCCTCCAGTTCTTCAATTGCCTGAAGCTGCGCCTTTTCGTCAATGATCACACTGTCCCTCAGCAGGATCTCCACTCCCCGTTCCTGAAGTTCCTTTGCTGCCTGGCCAATCCCCTTGTTCACCTGAATCATAAAGGAAGACTTCGATAAATGTGTCACAATGCCGATTTTTAATTTCATCTGTTCTTTATCCGGGTTTCTGATCCCCCGGTTAGACTGATAGCCCAGCTCATTGGCTATCTCTTTAACTTTTGCTGCAACCTCAGGCTTAATTCTGCCACGGTTATTAAGCGCCCTGTCCACCGTCCCCCTGGAGACACCTGCCAGATCTGCAATCTGTTGTATCGTTCCCGCCATAATTTTCCCTCAATCCTGTCCTTTTTTCATATACTTTTTTATTCACGCCCGCGTTTTGCGTTATATGCACGCATTTTTTCTTTTATTATAGACTATAATATATGTTTTGACAAGTGGGAATTACCGATCATTTCCGGGTAAAGATTCTGGACGGACGGTGCCCGGCATTCCCCGTCATCTTGCCGGTGTCCCGGATCTTATCCGCAATTGTTCTTCGAAATGCAGGAGCAAGCAGCTTCTCATCCAATATAATTTCATATACTTCCTGAAGCTCACTTATGGTGAATTCTTCGGGCATCATGTGGAATACAATGTCTGTATAATTTATTTTTCCTCTCATGCGTTTTAGCGCTTCCTCAAGAATAACATTGTGGTCAAAGGCTAACTGCATATTTTGCGCCTCTTTCAGATCAAACCATTGCGCCCCGTTAACTTTAACCTTCCCTGCATCAATGAGGGAAATATAGGCACAGCTGATGATCCGCATTCTGGGATCCCGGTGAACATCGCTGAACGTATATAACTGTTCCCGGTAAATCTTTTTCAAGCCTGTCTTACTTTCCAGTGTGCGGTCCAGCGTGTCTTCCAGCGTTTCCGAATTTAAAACAAATCCTCCCGGGAGTGAGTAACAGTCTTTATAGGGATATTCATCCCGCTTTACAAGCAGTATCTTTAATGACTGCCGATCCCGCTTTCTATAATTGCCGCTGGCTGCTTTCATAATTCCAAATACCACTGCATCTGCCGTAATTGATACCGTTTCATAATCTCCCGGATTATATTGATCCAGAAATTCCTGTTCTTCTCTGCTTTTTGCAATATATTTTTTCATGTTCTTATCCATCAGCCGTCGTTCTCCTTAATATAAATCACTATCTCCAATCGGGAAATGCCACCGTTTCCCGGATATCAGACACTTTTGCCAGAGCCATAACCAGTCGCTGTAATCCTATGGCAAAGCCTCCTGTTGGGGTTCCCTTATATTGTGCCAGTTCTTCAAGATAACTGCAATATCTTTTTTTGTCCACCGAAAAAATTTCCATCATTTTTTCCTGCAGGCAGGCATCCATGATCCGCATATCCCCGCCGCCAATCTCTATCCCATTTAACACAATATCAAAGGATTGGGTTCTGGTATTCACCAAATCTTCCGCTTTTCCAAAATTCTCAGGAGCAGCAAAAATATGATGATTCGGAATCAGAACATGATCCCCAGTCCGTTCTCCATTGGTAAGGGGCATATGATCAATCACCACAAGAGATATCTCATCTGGATTTTCCCTGAGATCCGGTTTCATCTCTTCCCCAAAGTTTTCCCTGCACCATAGCCCATCCATGAAGCGGACGCTTATCTTTCTTCCTCCATCGGCGCAGATAGTTTCCAATAAAGCAACCGCTTCCCTAATAAGTGCGTGCAGGTTTTCTACATGCAGCTCCACATCGATCTGTACAAATTCACACAGTCGGGTTTCCTTATTCTTCTCATGGGCAATGGGCCGGAAACAATGGGCAAACTGATAATACCGGTCATATCCTGCCAGCATGAAAAGCATTTTATATACCTGGGGCGAATCCGACAGGGATCGTTCCTCCCCTTCTATCTCTACCGGAAAAGTCGGATTATATCTCTCCCCGCCGGGAACAGCCAGCACCGGCGTATCAAATTCCGTAAAACCCTGTTTTTCCAGATAATATCTGGTTCTCTGCCGGATTCGGTTAGTCAGAGCCAGACACTCCATCACTTCTCTTCTCTGCAGATGCTCTGCCGCTTTCATCCCTTTACCTCTCCTTCAAACCATTTTTCAAAAAGAACTCCTGCCCCGTATGGTCAACTCTCGTAATTGCATTGAGTTGATTTATATACCGGTCAGCAATACCGCTTTTTTCATCTCCTGCAAGCAAAGAACCAAGCTTTGGATTATTCGTGGGACATACACTGATCCAGCCGCTTGCTGAATGCTTCAGACTGTAGATTCCTTCCTGGCAGTATTCCTTACAGGTATCGCACAGGGCACTTCTATGCGTACAGGAAATACTGTCCTTCATATTGACCAGTACACCATTCCACCGGCAATTGTAAGAATCACAACCTACCCGGAGTCTGCGGTTTATCTGAATCCCCATCTTCCGGATATCTGCTCTCAGCTCTTTCAGATTGACAAACTGTTCCTCCCAGAACTCCTGGTTCCCCCTGGAATAATACAAATCCAAAACACTTATGTAAATATCCGTCTGATACTTTTCATTCAGTCCTTTTACATATTCCACAAGGGCTGGCAGCTCCTCCCGGTTTTGTTTCATATAGACAAAATTCAATCCAACAGACTCCATACCGGCTTTACAGCATTCTTCTATTACCCTTAATGTATCTGCAGCATCCGGATTGTGTGCTATATTCACACGCAGATCACGATCTACAGCATCGATGGAAATCTTTAATATATCCACATTCTTTTTAATCAGATCCAGATGCTCAAGCACTTTTGACCCATTTGTAGTAATTTCCACTTTCTTAAATATTTTTCTGCCAGCCTCAAGCAGCTGATCAATGTCTTTGGCAAGCAGCGGTTCTCCACCTGTAAACGAGATGATTTCAAATCCATGTCCGGCTAACAGTTTTAAATTTTCAATATACGCTTCTGCGCTGAGAAGCGGAGCATTCAGGCACTTCGGTGTATGATTTTCCATCCCCAGGTCTGTGGCGCAATACTCACAGGAAAAATTGCAGACATCACAAACAGATGCTCTTAAAAAGGTTCCTTTTCTTTCCAACGATAATCTCTCCATAACAATACCTCTCTCCTTCTTTGCTAAGACTTCTTTGTTATACCACTTTGTTATACATCCTTGTTATTACTTATTTGTTAATATCATTTTGTTAATATCATATTACATCAGATCTGTTTTCATGTCAAACCTTTTTTGAGATCTTTTTCAAATAAATAAAAACACTTGATTCCAGTGCTTATCCATAAAAATATCCAAGAATATTGCAGATTTCTACATAAAATCCCGGTAGAATACAATCCATGCAGAGAACCGAAAGATTCAATGAAAGCCATGTAACTACTTAACATACATGTTGACAGTATTAAAACACAAACCTACAATTAACTTGTAGTTAAATAAATGCACTTTAAATTAAAATGCTGTTCAATAGTCACAGCCGTATCATTTCGTTATAATAGAAACTAATAAAGGAGGAGATGATGGTTTTGAAAATGAATGAGATCATAAAAAAAAGAAGAAAAGAGATGGAACTGACGCAAGAGCAGGTAGCAAATTATTTAGGGGTTACCACTCCGGCTGTTAATAAGTGGGAACGGGGCAATTCTTACCCGGATATTTTACTGCTGCCGGCACTTGCCAGGCTCTTAAAAATTGACCTGAATACACTTTTTCTTTTTAAAGAAAATCTAACCGAACCTGAGATTCGCATTTTTTGTGCTGAACTTGTTGAAATAATGCAGGAAGAGGGGTTTGAAACCGCCTTTCATACTGCGTTAGAAAAGACTTATGAATATCCGCGCTGTGACAGCTTGATTTATTTAGTGGCAACGGTTATGGACAACTGCCTGACTTTGAATCCGGCAGATTTAGACGATAAAGAAGAGTATGAACAACAAATCATTTTGTGGTATCAACAGGCAGCGGCTGGTCAGGATACGGCTATTAAAAACTCTGCCGCCTATATGCTTGCAAAAAAGTATATCAAAAATTCTCAGTATGACCAGGCAGAGCAGCTGTTAGAAACAATCCCTGAAAATAATTTCGATAAATCGGTCTTACTGGTGGACTTATTGCTGCATCGGGGACAATGCGATGAAGCAGCCGAGATTATCGAGCAAAAGCTGCTAACTTCATTGAGCAGTATGCAGCCCCTTATGCAAAAACTGATAAATATTGAATTGACAACCGGAAATAAAGAGAAAGCTGAACAAATTGCCCAAATTGCAGAAAGTATGGTTTCTTTATTTGGTCTTTGGGATTACGGAGCCTTTGTGCCAAAATTACAGCTTTCTTTGTTTGAAAATGATGTTGATAAAAGTATCCTTCAATTGAAAAAAATCATCCATGCTATTCATACATCCTGGGATTTAAGCAAGCTGCCTCTCTATCACCGAATCGCCCAGATGCCCGGCATCGATATGAAAAAGGCTCTTGTTCCGGCGTTGGTACATGAATTTGAAAATAGCAAAGAATATGATTTTCTTCGCGATAACAGAGAATTTCAAAAAATTATTTCCGTTTTATCTCAAGAGTGCTGATGATCCTGCCTGCTAAATACGCCCGCTGCTGTTCTTCCTGTAATCAGCGGGGCTGCAGTCATTCAGCTTCTTGAATGCTTTTGAAAAATAATGATAATCATTAAAACCGGATTGTTCCGCTACTTCTTTGATCTTGCATCCGGTGTCACGCAGCAATTCCCTGGCACACTCCATGCGGCAATCCAGCAGATAGTTGGAAAATCCAATCCCCATTTCCTGTTTAAAGAGATAACTGAGGTAGGCATGGTTCACTCCCACTGCTTGCGCAGCATCGTTTAGTCCGATCTGATGACGGTAATGGTTGTGTATGTACGCTAATGCCTGCTTTATTACAGCGCTGACATTTTTGGGTATCTCTTTTGACCGCTCCGAGAGCAGGCGTCTGGAATAATCCTCACAGATTCTGCCCAGATCCTCGATCCTTGTAATCGCTGCATATTCATCTGCCGTTCTTTCCACTTTCAACTTCGCATCCAGATTTTTCAGCCAGTGCACAACGGCTTTGCTGTCCGTACAGCTCTTTTGGCATGCCGCCATAACCTTTTCAAAGGCATCCCGAAGTTCCTCTTGTTTTTTTCCTGCAATTATTCCCGGCATATCTTCCAGAAGACTTTCTGCCTCCAAAGGCATCTGCTTTGCTATGGTTCTTGCCCCGTCAAAATACAGAATGTCATTATCTTCGTAAAATTTCAGCTTAATCATTTCCCTTGCCTGCTGGTAAGCCTGACGTATTCCATCTTCTCCGATGCAGATATTGCTTACCCCTACCGCATACCTGTACGGCTCCTGTTTACAGCATTTAAAACAGGCGGATGCCACACTGGTCAGCTTCTGCTTCATCAGACTGCTTCTGCACATGGCAGATAAGTCTAAGAAGCAGCAGAAAATCCCTTCTCCCAAATAGATCTCTTCCACGTATGCACTTTCTGTTCCCAGGAGCAGTTCAAGCTGTTGGGTGAGCGTATGTAAAAAAAGCCGGCTGTACTGATCCGCCTCCAGGGGCGACATCTGTGCCTTTACTACCGCCCAGTCCGGGATAAACATATTTATTACTGCACTGTTGATAAACTTCCCGCTGATTCCTGCCTCCCGCCTCTTTTGTTCTCTTTCCTCCCGGGTCATCGTTCCTGACAGCAGCTGATTGAAAAAATGATACTTCAGAGAATGGCTTCCCATTTTGATCAGCTTTCTGGTCCGTTCCTCTTCATCCAGCCTGACTTGCATATGCGCCATCTGATGTCTGGCATTTTCCAAAAGCTCATACAGGGAATCTTCATCCAGGGAATTTTTCAGCACATATTCATTTGCCCCAAGCTTCATAGCTTCCTTTACGTAGTTAAAATCATCGTGGCAGCTCAGCACAATGATATATATTTCCCGGTCTCTTTCCCGGATTCTCCTGATCAGTTCAATACCGTCCATAAGGGGCATGGAAATATCCGTTACCACTACATCCGGCAAAGCCTCTTCTGTCAGGCGGAGTGCTTCTTCCCCGTCCCTTACATCCCCTATAATTTCATAGCCCGCCCGTTTCCAGGCTTCCAGCTGTTTTAAATATGTCCTGACCAAATAATCATCGTCTACAATTATCGTTCGAAACATCCCACACCTCTCCTTTGCCGCTATGCGTTTTTATCTGTCTTCAACCGGCATATTGGATTATACCGAGTATTCGTCCACCTCTCTGTATGCCGGCAGAAACAGACATGCTTTTGTTCCATGTCCGCTGCTTTCATAAGAAATTCCGCCCTTTTCTCCATAGTACAGTTCCAGGCGGTCCCTCACATTCGCCACACCGATGCTGCTTAGTCCGCTGGTCTTTCTTGCTTTCTGCGTCAGCAGGCTTTCGATCTGCTCCGGTGTCATACCTCTGCCGTTATCTTCCACTTCCAGACAGAGCATCTCTTCTTCTACGCCTGCACGTATGATGATTCTGCTGTCCGGATTTTTCATGTCCAGACCGTGAAGCAATGCATTTTCCACAATTGGCTGCAGCAGCAGTCTTGGTACAAAGCATCCGTTTGCCTCCTGTTTCGTTTCGATGTCCACAGAAAATTTCCCTTCATAGCGGAATTCCTGAAGCCGGATATAATTTTCCAAAATATGCAGTTCATCAGCCAAAGTAATAAATGTTCCTTTTTTATTAATACTAGCCTGCAGCAGTTCAATAAAGTCACCGATCATCGTCCCCAGCTCTTTTTCTCCCTTCAGCAGAGCCGCATACTTGATGGAATTGAGGGTGTTGTACATAAAATGGGGAGTAATCTGATATTGCAGCGCTTCCAGCTCCGCATCCTTCTTCAGCATTTCTTCTTTAACCAGCTGGCCGATCAGTTCATTGATATGATCCAGCATGCTGTTAAAATTGCCGGACAATTCTCCGATTTCATCATTTGTGTCAATTTCAACCCTTTTATCCAGCTCACCGCCGCTGACTTCTTTCATAGTGTCTGTAAGGCATTTAAGCGGCTTATACATAGCTTTCGTAATAAAATAGGCAATGAATACTGCCGCCAGTACAAATATGGCTAAAAACACCGCCAGAAAGTATTTCAACTGGTTCAGATCCTTTAGAATCTCACTTCTGGCAACGACCATAAAAAACTGGCAGCCACTGAAAGTCCCTTTATAAAAGACACCCAGTTTACTTTTATCCAGGCTGTTGGTGAACCCATTCTTGTATAGAACGTCAAAATCTCTGCTCTTATATACACTTCCCATATCTTCCGCATTTTGGGATGATACAATTTCCCCCTGGTCATTTAAAATCATGGCAGCGGTTGTCTTCTGGTCATAGAGCCCATCCAGATATTTATAAAATATCGTCCGCTCTTCCACATTTGCCATAATATAGCCCAGAATCTCACCGTCATCACCCTCTATGGTATCTATATATGATAAAAAATCAGAGGACGATCTGAGTGGATCCGGTACAATCGCAGGCATACTGCCGGAAACCGCCGCCTGTGCGATCGCAGCTGTCTTTTCTTCTGAAAGCTGCTTTTCATAGATGGGATAATCCTGGGACGTGACCATGATTCCATCCTTTGGGAGCACCAGACAGACAGAACCGATATCACTGTAACGCCGTTTATAAGTTTTAAGCCTGGAAGCAATATCTTCCAGAATCAGATCCTGTCCGGTCCTTAGATATTCCTGAATCTTCTCTTTCATTTCCCCGTCACAGGAAGCCTGTACCGTAATATAATAGATTTCTTTTAGCGAATCATCAAATACCTTCCCCATTTGTTCCATGCGCCCATACAGATTTTTCCCATAGTTGTCTTCCACCATTTCCGAGGATTTAAAGTAAAAGGCGATGGTGATGGACAGCGCCGTAATCAGGGTAATGCCAACTATTGCCAGCAGGATTTTACTGCGTATACTGTGAATCATAGATACCCCTTTTCCCGTAATAATATTTCAAACACGCTCTGGCAGGCTCCGTCATGTTAATTGTATTATAAGAACTCTTGACGAAAGAGTCAAGATAGCAGCATCTTAAAAGACGGGTATTTCCCAAAATGACTCAAAGCCCCGTCCCGGAGCATGCATTCTCCAAAGGACCGGGGCTTTTACAGAGTTTAATATTCGATTTTTACAATGCCGCCCTGACGGTATGCTTCTGTTGTGGCAAAGCCGATCTGCGTGGATTTTGTTCCGTCATAAACGGTAACTTCCGGTTTGGTATTGTTTTGTACAGAATTAATAAATTCTTCCATTTCCAGGCGGTAGGATTCCGAAAATCTTTCCGGGAATCCGCTGACACATTCCTGAACCACGCCCTGGTTATTATAAAGCATACACAGGTTCTTAGCCGGAACAGGACTGACGCGGATAGAGCCTTCCGTACCCACGATTTCCGTTTCCACGTGATACCCGTGAGGGGCTGTACGTCCCACATGGACAAATCCTACGGCACCATTTTCACATTTATACATCGCCACACCTGTTTCATCATCACCTGCCGCTTTGAACTCCGGATGCTTAAACGTAGATCCTGTGGCGTAGACTTCCACCGGGTCGGAGCCAAGGAACCAGCGCATCAGATCAATATCGTGAATAGCCATATCAATAAAGATACCACCGCTGGTTGCCGCAAATTTAATAGCACCATCAACCATAGCTTCCGGGTCGATTCCGGTTGCCTTTACCATATAAGGAGTCCCGATGGCTCCTTCTTCTATCTTCTTCTTTGCATAAGCGTAAGACGGGTCGAATCTTCTCATGAAACCAAGGAAAAATATGAGTTCCGGATGGCGTTCCACGGCTTTTTCTGCAATTTTACATTCCTCTACATTTACGCCCAGAGGCTTATCTGAAAATACATGTTTGCCTGCATCTAAAGCTGCTTCTATCTGCCAGCAGTGCTCTCCGCTGGTTGTGATTATCGCAACTGCATCAATATCAGCCTTAGCCAGCATCTCCCGATAATCGCTGTATACCTCTTTAACTCCTAACTCTTCCTGTGCATAGGTGAGCTCTGCGGGCATAATGGAACATGCTGCAGTCAATTCTGCATTTGGAATCTTAAACGCCAGATTTCCTGCATGTACCTTTCCCAATCTGCCTAAACCTGCAATTCCAACTTTAACCTTTTTCATGAATAATTACCTCTCTTCTTCTATTATTTTTCACTATTTTCCAAGTCCCAGAGGGGAGAAGATAAAATATAATACCACAAGGCCCGCAACACAGAATACAGATGCCAGTTTCATATGCTTCCAGGGCGTTAAGTCTACCGCTTTTACATCCTCCAGGACAAAATCTGTTTCTCTTGGATGAATCTTTCCAATAAACAGCAATACCAGTACATCTATAATGAATAAAACGGTTAAGATATATAAATAATGGACATTCAATGGTAAAAACTTCGAAATACTATAAAGGATAACATGCGACACCAAAACTACCTTGGGCGCTGATGCAGGCACCTTTTTCGAGAAAATTCCCACAATGACCGCCGCCAGAATCGGCATGTTATAAAATCCGAAACAAGACTGCAGGAAATCATATAATCCTGTAGGTGCAAAACTTACTAACGGCGCTACTACGATAGAAAGTGCAGCCAGCCCGAATCCAAAACGCCTTCCGATTTTGACCAGATCTTTATCTGTTGCCTTGGGATTGAATAAGGGTTTATGTATATCCAGTGTGTACATTGCAATCGAACCGTTTAAAGCACCATTAAAAGAGCTTAAGATCGCACCGAATAAAACAGCTGCAAAGAATCCCAGCAATGCCTTTGGCAGTACATCCAGTACCAGCATTGGATAAGCCAGATCCGGATTGGCAAGTGAAGTTCCGAATTTCCCATATGCGATAATACCGCAGAAAGTGATAAACAGTGGTGTAAGCAGCTTAAATGCCCCAGCCAGCAGTGCCCCTTTCTGTGCTTCTTTTAAATTTTTTGCAGCTAGTGCTCTCTGGATGATGGACTGGTTGGTACACCAGTAAAACAGGTTATTAAACATCATCCCCGTGAAAAGCAGCGGCCACGGTACCATGGGTGCCTGAGCATTTGCCGGATTTATCGCATTAAATTTTTCTGCAGGGATCAGTTCAATCAAATGCTGGATTCCTGCAAGCGGATTCCCCCCGCCAAGGGACGCCAGCCCCAGCAGCGGAATCATAAATCCGCCGATAATTAATCCAATTCCAAAGATACTGTCCGCTGATGCCGAAGCCTTCAGCCCTCCGATAACCGCATAAGCGGCTCCGATGAATCCCAGCGCCGTAGCTGTTACAACCACGCCCATAAACTGGGAACTGCCAAGCATTTTGTCAATTCCAAAAATCTGGTTAAACACCAGTGCCCCGGAATACAATACGGTGGGCAGATAGCAGAATAAATACCCCAGCAAAAACAAAACCGAAACAATTCTCTTTACTCTTCCGTCATACCTTTTTTCCAGAAACTCCGGTATGGTTGTAATTCCCGCCTTTAAATATCTGGGCAAAAAGAGTGCTGCCAGAAAAATAGTTGCGATACAGGAAGTCGCTTCCCATGCCATTGGTCCCATATTTGCCGCATACGCCTGACCGCTTTGCCCGATTAGCTGTTCGGTAGACAGATTTGTCAAAATAATTGAACTTGCAATAACCGGAGCGGTGAGTGATCTGCCGGCCAGAAAGTAACCATCCTGGGTATCCAGGCTTGACTTTCTCGTTTGTCTTACAACGTAAACCCCTACCAAAACCATACAAAGTAAAAAACTAAATACCGTAAATAACATTTCCTTACCGCCTTTCTTTTTCCATCTGATATCTTTATTCTACCTGATTTCAAAAGCTTTCCCAGTAAGGTATTTTTTAGATTAGCGGGTACTTTTTATGGGTTATTTTTTAAGTATTCAAATAAATTACCATATTCATAATCTCATCATTATCATGTTGTAATATTTCTATATTTTTGTGTCTTATTTTTAGGTTTGGATATATTATGATAAAGTTTCTTTTACCTTTTCATAATCTTCCACATTTTCATGGGTAATTACTTCTACAGGAAGGATCGTCTGGTCCTCCTGGTCATTTCCATTTTTATATTTAACGATATAACGGATCGTCTCCTCTCCAATCTCATAACCGGACTGGGATGCCAGTGCCGCAATGCCGCCGTTTTTTACTGCCTCTATAGCATCTTCCTGAGCATCCACCGTAACGATGGTGACCGGGCTCCCTTTCATATACTCCATGATGCCAAGAGCAGTTACTGCGCTGGTGGCGAGAATTCCGGAGATATCCGGATTGTCATTCATAAGCCTGCTTATTTCCCGTTCAGACATCTGAAGGTTACTGTATCCGCTCTCCACAAATGACACCTGAATATCCGTATTTTTTTCTATATAGTCCTCAAATCCTTTGATTCTGCTGGCATGTGCCGTCTGTTTCAAATCCCCGGATATAATTCCAACTTTCCCCTTACCACGTAATTGTCCAGCCATGTACTCAGCCAGATCCCTTCCTGCCTTTTCATTGTCAATCCCAATATAAGGCACACTGGCATCCGCAATCTGCGTATCATAGGAAAATACCGGTATCCCCATATCCTGCGCCTCTTTTATGTAATCAGCATTGCTGTAGGAATCTATGGGAGATACCGCCAGTGCATCCACCTTTTTATCCAGAAGATCCTGTATCATTTTTTTCTGAAGCCGGACATCGGTTTCCGTATCCGGCGAAACAATTAAAACGGAGACGCCCTCCTCTTCGGCTGCTTTTTCCATGCCGGAACAAACCGACATCCAATATTCACTGTCTCTGGATTTCGTCACAACCCCGATCACATACGGATCCGTTTTCGATACCGTCTCCTGTCTTTTACTGCACCCTGCCAAAAGTACCATACACAACACTCCCATAAGGAGCAGCCCTGTTTTCCTCATACACTTTACCCCGTCAGCCAATTTTATATATAGAAAAGAGAGGTTAAAATAACATTCCTGCCTCCCAATTGTCTTTTTTCATTATATCCAATATCGGGAAGGTAAACAAGTGAAGATTCATGATGATACTTCTGATGTCTCCCGGGGTAAATACAATAGAGCGCATTTGAAAATTCATTCCTGCCATCTGCACGCCCCAGTCTCATCCCGTAAGCCCAGAAACAGAGAGCTATTCCGAAGTATTCGTACCCTTCATCTATGATTGGTATATCGTCTGGAATACCCCTATATGCCGTTTTACATTTTCGTAAACGCCGGTTTCCATAGCCGTATTTAAATCAAAATAATTGTGTTTTCCCGGAGTACCCATATACGCCTCAACTTTTTCCATCAGGCTGTTAAAGCTCGCCGTAGCTATGTTCACTTTACAGATTCCCAGAGAAATTGCCCTTTGGAAATCTTCATCTGTAATTCCACTTCCTCCATGTAGTACCAGCGGGACATTGGTATTGTGATGGATTTTCTCCAAAACATCAAATGCCAGTGTCGGTGCAACCGGATAATTGCCATGGGCATTCCCGATAGCAACAGCCAGTGCATCCACGCCTGTTTTTTCACAGAAGATCTTAGCATCTTCCGGATCGGTACAGCGGATTCCATGGTCACAGCTTCCATCTTCACTTCCCCCAACCAGTCCAAGTTCCGCTTCCACAGTAGCTCCGTATTTTTTAGCCAGCTCCACCACTTGTTTTGTCTTTGCTATATTATCTTCAAAAGGGCTGGTAGACCCGTCAAACATCACAGAGGTAAATCCCAGTTCTAATGCCTTATTTACGGTTTCCATTGTGAGACCGTGATCCAGATGCACGGCTATATCCACCTTTGCTTCTTTTGCCGCCTGCACCATCATAGGTCCCATTAATTCCAGGGGTGAATGTTTTAACCTCACCTCTGCGATCTGCAGTATAATTGGAGTATTTGTCTCTTCCGCCGCCCGCAGGGCACCTTTTACCATTTCCATGTTCCCCACACTGAATGCCCCGCATCCTGTTTTTGCTGCCTTAGCTCTTTCCAGCAGGTCTTTCATTTTTACTAATGCCATCGATCATTCCTCCTATTCTATTATCATTAAATTTGATTTTATTTTGATGCAATTATAATTACTTTGCAGTAATTACTCTTGCCTGTTTCTTTTCTTCCTGATTCCCAAAGTCTTTTCCTGCCCGCTTATCCGACAGTTCTCTTTCCAGAAGAAGGATAAACAGAACGGAAAGCGCTGCACAAATTACCCCGACTATAAATCCCATGTTGGTATCAAAGCCATTGGCTGTCAATAAATTTGCCACAAAGGGCGCTCCAAGGGTAGCAATTACAATTCCTGACATGACAAATCCGTAGTTTTCCCCGGAATGGGAAAGTCCGAAAATGGAACTTGTAAGGGAGGGGAAACTTCCCATGATGCCCCCATAGCAGCCATACATCAGCACTACCGAAACGGTGGTGAGAGCAGTAAACATAGATTTCGATACTGCCAGCATAATCATCGCTGCAACCGATACCACCAGCACTCCTTTTACGCACTTCACTCTTCCTATTTTATCCGCCATAGAAGGCAGAAACAGTCTTGCGGATGCATTCATGATGGAACCTAACATGACCGCCGTCACAGCAATGGATACGTCAATTCCCCGTTCTGTCTGAATCCCCTGTGCAACCGGGGAAATCATGAAATAAGAAATCAGCCCAAAAAGCATTGTTGCAACCAGATAGTAGAATTTTCTGGTACGTATCATCTCTTTGGATGTATATTGTTTTTCCTTTTCCAAAGAGGGTGTCTCATCTGCAACCCAACCGGGACGATCTGTCTCCCTGACGCCAGCCTGCCGGGGATTTTTAATAAATATGCAGCCTAAAACCCAGGAAATGGCTATTACGCTTCCAATCAGCAAAAACGCCGTTTTCGGACCATCCTCCGCTAAAATCACTCTGCTGACCGGAGCAAGAAAGAATCCGCACAGACCATTTGCCGTAACCACAACGCCTGATGCAAATCCAAGTTTGTGTGGAAACCACTTCTGTGCTGTGGAAAGAATCGTGGTATACATCATTCCCTGTCCAAATCCCTGCATCACACCATATGTAAAATACATGGGCAGCGGCGACGGTATAATCAAAAACGCCGACAGCAAAATGCCCGCCGCAAAAATACCTCCTCCAACTGCAATTGCTATTTTGGGACTATATCTGTCCTGAATACGTCCTCCAAAAATATTGCCAAACACAAAGGTTAACATAGACAGATAAAAACACATGGACGTCTGTCCCTCTGTCCATCCTGTCAGTTCCCGGATATACGGCTGATATACAGACCATATATGAGGATAACCGGTAAAAAATATCGCAAATGCTCCAAATATCATCATCAGCACCCGCTGCCTTTTCTGCCTGCTGTTTAAATACATCTTTTTCTCCTCCCATAACGCCAAAATCGCAAATCATTAATTGTTAAATAATTATTAAAGAACTTTTTATTATCTTTAACCTGGTTTTGGATATGTATTGATCATTTTTATGCATTTATCCTAGCATGTTTTGATATTGTTGTCAATTGTTTTTGGTTATATTTTAACTTCATCGTGATAATATTATGGTAGTGTTGCTGAAATTTTCAAAAATATACCGTTCTTGTACTCTATAATTCAAACAGATCAAGGGAATACACTTTGTATTTTCTGGCATACACATCCATAAAATTAAAAATATTACAAAATACACCTTTTCAACTTACCCAAAATATACTATAATATACTCATCATTTAGGAGAGGGAATGGACTATGCGTACAAAAAGAATTGACTCAATCGAACAATACATATTAGAACAAAAATCAGTTTCTCTGGATACGCTCTGCGAGCAGTTTGCGGTATCTAAGAATACCATACGAAGAGATATCGACACCCTGGTTAAAAAAGGGACGATCAAGAAAGTTTACGGCGGCGTAACTGTTGCAGAGGCTCCGCCAATCAGCGACGTCATACCGTTTGAAGAACGTCATACAAAATACGCTGCTGAAAAAGATACCATATGCAAGATGGCTGCGGGATTTGTCAACGATGGAGATATTATTTATATTGACACAGGCACAACCTGTATTAATATGATCGATTATATTTCCCACAAAGAATGTACCATCATCACCAACAGTGTTCAGGTCTGCCTGAAAGCAATTCCTTACCCGAATCTGACTCTTATCTCCCTTCCGGGTACCTTAAAACGGGAAACTCTGTCATTTGTGGGCAATGAAGTCATTGACTATCTGAAAACCTACAATATCACAAAAGCATTTATGGCATGCACCGGACTCACCATTGCAAACGGACTCACAAATGCAACAAGAGAAGAATATACGGTTAAAAAGGCAGTCATAGAAAACAGCCATACGCATTTCCTTTTAGCTGATCATACGAAATTCGGTCACTTCTCTCTCATGACCTACTGTCCTCTGAGTCAGGTTGACCATATTGTTACGGATGAAATGCCACCACAGGAATATAGTGATTATTGTCGTGAAAACCATATTGAAATGCATTATTAAATTCATCTGTGAATAAGAAAAGCTCCCACCTGGCGGCGAGAGCTTTTCCTGACTATATTTTTAATACTTTGTTATTCATGTAATTATTCTCTGTGCTGTCTGCGTTTTGATCTAGTTCTTACAACCAATACCACGATTACTGCACCAGATACTACCAGTAAGATAACCATCAGCATAATCGGATTTACATCTCCGGTTTTAACTCCGGTTTTATTGGTTGTATTCTTGTTGGTAGATGAAGTTGTAGTTGATGTTACAACCTTATAGGAAACTGATTTAGTATCCTTAGTTGTTGTCTCATTTACCCAATTTGTTCCATCATATTTCTGTTTTTGGAAAGAAACTGACAACGTATAACTTCCGGAACTATTCAGCTTAAAACTGCCGCTGTTGGATGATGCATTATTATCCCAAGTTCCATTTACATATGAAGTCCAACTTACCGGAATATATCTAATATCATCTAACGATGGTGACTGGGATGGAGATTTAATCTCTGATCCTGCTCCAGTAGCTGTAAATGTTAAAGTCGAACCTGTTTTGTAACTGGTTGTGGTCTGTACGCCTGTAACCTTATTATTCTGCGGATTGCTGATAATTGGGTTACGCAGTGTTGTTTGCTCTACCGATACAGATTTGGATGCTTCATAATTGGTTGATTCTTTGAATCTTGCTAAAATTGTATAAGAGGTCTTTTCTTTTAAGCTCTTAAAGGAACCGCTGCTCCAGTTATCACCATCATCGATGGAATATTCCACTCCGGAAGCGTTCTTCATTGTGATTGAATTGTAGGTAAAGGAAGAAACTTTAACATCTTCCGGCTTCTTGGTGTTTTTCGCTTTGTTGATCTTAGCAGAAGTTGTTTTATTCTTAATGGATGTTGAACTTAATACGTAATTCTTATCAAATCCACTACCCAGTTTAATATCGGAAACACTAACTTCTTTTTTCGATCCAGCGTCAGCACTGTCAAATACAAATTTTCCGGTTGCTGTAGGCTCGTCATTTCCAAAACTGTAACCGTTTGGAGGTGTGAGTTTCAGCTTTCCTTTTGCATCTTTACTCTTATCATATGTCTTTGATTCAACAGAATCAATTGACGGTGTAACTTTCATTTTGTTTACAGTCAACGATACTTCTGTAGTAGCTGTTTGACCATTGTTATAAGCTATAACTACCGATGCATTATATATACCCGTATCTAAGCCAGTTTTAATCTGTACAGCACCTAATACCTTACCTGTAGTTGTATTAGCCGGTACTGTTAAATCCGTGCTTTTATTGATAATTTCAAATGCATCTTTACTTGCACCATTTAACGTAATATCTGTTACAACTGCATCGGCATCTCCGGTATTTTTAACTGAAATATTTAAAGATGCTGCTTTATATCCATAAGACTTTTCAGAAAAAACTGGTTTTGCTATGGATAATTCAGCTTTTGCGTTAACGCTTACCGTAGTCGCTGCTATATTACCTGCAAATGCTGCATTCGTAGCCTTTACACGAACTTCGTATGAACCTGCTGCTAAACCTGTAACTTTACCAGCTGTCATATTTCCCCAAGTACCATCTTTTAAACGATACTGATATTCTGCAGTTCCCGGATTGGTTACTGTTAAAGTACCATCTTTTATATCTTTAGCTGATGCATTTGTAGCTGTTACTTTAGGCGCATCAGTCTTCCCAGGAATTACAAACTCTTTACCAGTAGCCTCTGTGCTCATTTTAATCAGAACAGATTTTCCGAACATCGTATCCATGATCTTCATGCCCTGACCTTCAATTGTACAGGTAAGCCAGTTAGCACCACCATCAACACTGTACTTCATATCCGCCGTAACATTCGTCAGCGTCTCATTCGGATAATCAATTTTAATATTATCGATTGCTGATGCTTTATGAGATCCATTCGTATCAGTCGTTTCTGATTCGCTTGGTGTCGTCTTATTGCTATCTGTCTGACCCGTAGTTTCAGTCGCTTTCTGGCTCTCTGTAGTAGCTGGCTGCGTATCCGGTGCTTTGCTTTCTTCCGTAGGCTTCGTATCCGTTACCGGCTCAGTTTCCGGGGATTTCTTATCTGTTGCTTCAGTAGCTTCTGTAGCTTCTGTAGCAGCCTCTGTTCCCTTTGCTGTTTCTGATTCAGAATCTGCAGTTGTTTTTTCAGTAGCCTTTTCGGTTGCTTTTTCAGTTGCTTTATCTGTCGTCTTCTCAGATTCTGTCTTAGCCGGAGGTGCTGCAAATGCATTGTCATCATTCGCGTTTACTGTTCCGGAATAACTAACGTCATTTACGGTAATCGATGTTGTCTGGCCTTTGGCATTTGCCGGAAGCTTTAAATAAAGGACTCCTTTATCATCCGTCTTTAAGTCTTTGTAATCATATGTATAATCTTTTCCATTTTGTTTAACAGATAAAGATTTTACACTTGTTGCCGCTGTGATACCAGGTAATGTGAGTTTTACTTTGTAAAGCGTTGATGTATTACTTGTAGCTTTCTCTGTTGTTGCTTCGGTAGTAACTGTGGTCTGTGGCGTATTATCGGTACCAGCTGCTGTAACCGGTAATCCTGTTCCAGCTATCATGCTAATTGATAAGCAGATCGCCAACAGTTTATTTACGATCTTTCTCTTCATAACGACACCTTCTCTCCTTCATATTTTATTTTTCGATGACATTCGTCATAAAGCCTGAAAACAAATTGATGCGGTTGAATATAGATCTGTTAATCAGATTTCTAAATCCAGCCGACTCATGATTTTAACATTCGAGTCTTAACAAGTACCTGTCTGCATACCTATCCCTCATCACAATTGTTTCTATATTCATATAATACCCGTTACTATCCTGTTTGTCAACAATTCCCAGACATTATAGGAAAAATTAAGAAAAGGCTTTCTTTAATTATAAAAAATTAAGAAAGAAGGGCCTGCATAGTCTGACAAAACATATAAATGTCACAACAGACCACGCAGTACCCTCCTGCAGTTTAATCTTCAAAAGTTTCTTTTAATTTATCCATAAAGCCTTTTTTCTTCGGCTTTTCCGCACCCGCATTTTTCTGGTTTAAAGAATTTCCGGTTGCTGTATCAAAGCTGCGAAGGGCTTCCTTTGCATCTTCGCTCAGCTTTGTCGGCACCTGCACCACCAGCGTTACATAGTGGTCTCCACGGACAGATTTGTTACGCAGTGAAGGCACACCTTTGCCTTTTAAACGTACTTTGGTATCTGTCTGGGTACCTGGTTTTACATCGTATAAGATGTCTCCATCCACAGTGCTGATCCGAACCTCACCGCCCAGTGCTGCCTGTGCAAATGAAATCGGCGCGGTTGAGAAAATATTCATATCCTGTCTCTGGAAAATAGGATGTCTGGCAACTCTTACTTCTACCAGAAGATCCCCTCTTGGTCCGCCATTTGTTCCCGGCTCGCCCTTATCCCGGATACGGATGCTCTGACCGTCATCAATACCTGCCGGCACGCTGACTGCAATTTTCTTTCTGCTGGATGTGAAGCCGCTTCCGTGGCAATCGGTACATTTATCTTTTACAATCTTACCAGTTCCGCTGCAATCCGGACAAGTCTGCACATTCCGAACTGTGCCAAATAAAGACTGCTGTGTAAATACAACCTGGCCTTTACCACCGCATTTCGGACAAGTCTCAGGACTTGTTCCCGGTTTCGCCCCGGTACCGTGGCAGGTTTTACACTCATCTTTTAAATTTAAATCCAATTCCTTCTCACAGCCAAATACAGCTTCTTCGAAGGTTATACGTACGCTGGCACGAAGATTGGCACCTTTCATAGGACCGCTGTTCGCACTTCTTCTTCCGCCGCCAAATAAATCGCCAAAGATATCTCCGAAAATATCTCCCATATCGGCGCCATTGAAATCAAATCCACCGAAGCCGCCAGCTCCGCCGCCTCCCTGGTCAAAAGCTGCATGGCCAAACTGGTCGTACTGCCTCTTTTTGTCAGCATCACTCAGAACTGCATATGCTTCTGAAGCCTCTTTAAATTTCTTTTCCGCCTCTTTATCTCCGGGATTCATGTCAGGATGATACTTTTTGGCTAACTGTCTGTATGCTTTTTTAATCGTAGCATCATCAGCGCCTCTGTCTACGCCGAGGACCTCGTAATAATCACGTTTGCTCTCTGCCATTGTGTTCACCTTTCCTAATACAGATTCTGCCTGCTGTTATTTCAGACAGTTTCCCTGTTAATTCCATTCATATCAATGACTTCAGCAGCCAGATGGTGCTGAAGTCATTGTTTCAAGTATCTATTCTACACTTCTTTGTAATCGCCGTCAACTACATCATCTGCCTGGTAAGCTTCGCCGCCTTCCGGAGCCGGACCTGCACCTTCTGCTCCTGCAGCTCCCTGAGCCTGCTCATATACTTTTGCAAATAATTTCTGAGCGCTTTCCATTAATTTTTCTTTTCCGGCTTTGATTTCAGCAACCTGAGCTTCTGTCATTTCTTCCGGATTGGATTTTTCGATCAGTTCTTTTAATGCTGTAAGATCAGCTTCTACTGCAGTCTTGTCGTTCGCATCAATCTTATCGCCTACTTCTTCCATTGCTTTTTCTGTCTGGAATACCATAGAATCAGCATCGTTGCGGGCATCAATTGCTTCTTTACGTTTTTTATCCAGTGCTTCGAATTCAGCTGCTTCTTTTACAGCCTTATCGATTTCATTATCGGACATATTAGAACCGGAAGTAATGGTGATGTGCTGTTCTTTTCCTGTTCCAAGGTCTTTTGCAGATACGTTAACAATACCGTTTGCATCGATATCGAAAGTAACTTCGATCTGTGGAACACCTCTTCTTGCTGGCGGGATACCATCCAGTCTGAACTGTCCAAGAGATTTATTATCTTTGGCGAACTGTCTTTCACCCTGTACTACATGGATGTCAACTGCTGTCTGGTTATCTGCTGCTGTAGAGAAGATCTGGCTCTTCTTTGTAGGAATTGTTGTATTTCTTTCGATTAATCTGGTAGCAACACCGCCCATTGTTTCGATAGACAGTGACAATGGTGTAACATCTAATAATAAGATATCGCCTGCGCCTGCATCTCCTGCTAATTTACCACCCTGTACGGAAGCACCTAATGCAACACATTCATCCGGATTCAAAGTTTTGCTTGGCTCTTTGCCTGTCAGGGATTTTACTTTATCCTGAACAGCCGGGATACGTGTAGATCCACCAACTAATAATACTTTAGAAACTTCGCTTGCTGTTAAACCTGCATCTTTTAATGCTGTTGTAACAGGTGTAGCTGTTCTTTCTACTAAGTCATGTGTCAGTTCATCAAATTTAGCTCTTGTCAGGTTCATATCAAAGTGTTTTGGACCTTCTGCTGTAGCTGTGATGAATGGCAGGTTAATATTTGTTGTTGTAGCGCTGGAAAGTTCTTTTTTCGCTTTTTCAGCAGCTTCTTTTAATCTCTGAAGAGCCATCTTATCGTTAGATAAGTCAACACCTTCGTTTTTCTTGAATTCTGCTAACATATAATCTGTGATCTTCTGGTCAAAGTCATCTCCACCCAGTCTGTTATCACCTGCTGTGGATAATACTTCGATAACGCCTTCACCGATTTCAATTACGGAAACGTCAAATGTACCGCCTCCTAAGTCATATACCATGATTTTCTGTTCTTTTTCATTGTCAAGACCATAAGCAAGTGCTGCTGCTGTTGGCTCGTTGATGATACGTTTTACATCTAAGCCTGCGATTTTACCAGCATCTTTTGTTGCCTGACGCTGAGCATCGTTGAAGTAAGCAGGAACTGTGATAACAGCTTCGGTAACTTTTTCTCCAAGGTAAGCTTCTGCATCTGCTTTCATTTTCTGAAGAATCATAGCAGAAATTTCCTGTGGTGAATATTTCTTGTCATCAATTGCTACTCTGTAGTCTGTACCCATATGTCTTTTAATAGAAGAAATTGTTTTGTCAGCGTTTGTTACTGCCTGACGTTTTGCAGGTTCCCCTACCAGTCTTTCACCCGTTTTTGTAAATGCCACTACGGATGGTGTTGTTCTTGCTCCTTCTGTATTGGCGATAACTACTGGTTTACCACCTTCCATAACTGCTACACAGCTATTTGTTGTCCCTAAGTCGATACCGATAATTTTTCCCATTGTTGTTTCCTCCTAATTTAATATACTATGATTTGAAATTGTTATTTACTATTTAAAAGAGGTGACTGTTACATCACACTATTTGCTTAATTTGCTACCTTTACCATGCTGTGTCTTACTACATTTTCACGGTAGGTGTAACCTTTCTGAAATTCCTCGGCTACGATATTGTCGCCCAGCTCTTCATCTTCAATATGCATTACCGCATTGTGGAAATTCGGATCAAATTCCTGTCCCACAGCCTCAATTGCCTTTACTTCTAATTCTTCTAATGTTCCAATCAGCTGTTTGTAGATTTTTTCCATTCCTTCTACAAAAGGATCATCCTTTTTGTCATCCGGAACTGCTGCCAATCCACGTTCAAAATTATCTACAACCGGAAGCATTTTCTCAATTACACTTTTGGCTCCCACTTCGAACATTGCGCTCTTTTCTTTTTCCGTTCTCTTACGGAAATTATCAAATTCTGCCATCTGGCGTTTCAGCCTGTCTGTCAGCTCTTCGATCTGAACGTCTTTCTTATCTTTTTTGTCTTTCTTCTTGCCAAAAAACCCTTTTTTTACTTCTTTGCCGTCTCCCGAATCTTTGTCAGCATCATCTTTGTCTGCCTCTTCGTCAGCTTCATCACTTTCAGGATTTTCGTTTGCAGATTCTGCGGTTTCCTCCGCAGTGTCTTCTACTGCTTCTTCTGTAGTCTCATCTGCCTGGTCTTCCACAGTTTCTTCCATTTCTTTTTTTAAATTTTCATCTGCCAATTTTGTTACCGCCTTTCCCTAGCTTTTATCAAATAATTCATCCAGCTGCGCCATTAATGTTTTCAATGTATTCACAACTTTCTCGTAATCCATTCGCTTTGGGCCGATAATACCTATCGTACCCTGCATTCCTTCACCTAATTCATAGGTAGCTGTTACTACACTGCAGTCTTTCATATTCTTGACCGGTGTTTCATCACCGATATAGACTTGTATGCCATTGTGCTCGCCCTCGGACATGGTTTCATGTACGAGACTTACCAGCTGCTGCTTCTCTTCCAATGCACTGATCAGCTCACTGGCCCTTTCACTGTCGCTAAGCTCCGGATATTTAAAAATATTGGTTGCGCCACTGGTATAGATCTCCAGATCGTCGTCATCCAGCCTTATTGCTTCTGCTACAGCATCCAGAACACTATTTACTACCTGGCTGTGAATGCCTGCCTGTTCCTTTAACTTCGCAATCATCCCCAGATTGATCTGTTCTATGGTCAATCCGTTTAAGCTTGTGTTTAGTAAAATATTCAGCTTCAGGATGGTCTCATTATCCAGGCAGTGTTCTATATGAAGCATCTTATTCTTGACTACATTACCTTCTGTCACAACGACGGCCAGTATCTGATCATCGCTTACCATGGACAGTTGAATGAACTTAAGCTTCGTCCGGTGATACTGAGGTGCCGTAATCATGGTAGCATAATTCGTATTTAATGCCAGAACCTTTGCCACCTGCTTTAACACCAGATCCATCTTATCCTGCTTTTGAATCATCAGTTCTTTCATTTCGGTAACTTCCCGCTCTTTTTCCTCCATCATCCGGTCAACATATAGCCGATAACCTTTATCCGAAGGAATCCTGCCAGCTGAAGTGTGAGGCTGAACGATATACCCCAGTTCTTCCAGGTCTGACATTTCATTGCGAATTGTTGCGGAACTCAGATTCAAATCTGCATACTTAGATATCGTTCTGGACCCTACCGGTTCTCCGGTCTCCAGATACGTTTTGATAATGGCGTGAAGAATTTTCGTCTTTCTTTCATCCAGCTGCATCCTTAAATCCTCCTTCCTTTTATGTTGTTGTTAGCACTCGTCTGAGTGGAGTGCTAACATCTATGTACATAAAATAGCACTCTGCCTTTTTTTTGTCAATAGTATTTATACTTTTTTTAGAAATTATTTTAATTTTTATATTTAACAAATATTCTTGTGGATTTAAAAAAGCTTGAACTATTTGACATTTATAGGTAAAATAGGAAAGGAAATTTCAACAATCTATAGGAAAGGATACTGCCTTCCCGGCAGCATGAACATTATGAAAAAAGGAAATACACTGATTGTGATTTTTGCATCCCTATCTATAGCAGCTCTGCTGGCGCTGTCCGCCATTCTGACGCTCTATATGATGGAAGATACAAATCCTCTGAAGAAATACCTCCCTTTTTATGAAAACGCCCTGAATGGAGGAAATAACGCTCTTGAAAGCGCAGACGGACAACTGGGGGATAACAATAATCCCGATCAGGCTAAGAACAACACGGCATCAAAAAGCAATACCTCTTTTATTCTGGTAGGGGATTCCCGTACCGTTGCCATGAAAGAGGCCATGAAATCTTCTGTTGATTCTACTGTATATATTGCAAAAGAGGGAGAAGGTTACAAATGGTTCAGCGAAACAGGGCTGACGGAATTAAAAAGCGCACTTGCCGAATCCCCGTCTGAAACAGTAGTCTTCAATCTGGGGGTAAATGATGTGGAAAATATCAGTCTTTATCTGACCTTATATAAGGAACTGATTCAAACCTACCCCGATGCAGCTTTTTATTTTATGTCTGTGAATCCGGTAAATGAAGAAAAAACCAAAGGAATCACAAATGCACAGATCCAAAATTTTAACGGATCCCTGCAGGAAATATTCAGCACCCGTTACCTGGACTGCTACAACTACCTGATTCAAAATGGGTTCGATACGGTGGATGGACTGCATTATACACAGGACACTTCAAAAGTCATACATCAATACATGACAGATCAGATTTTTCATTCATAACAAAATGCCTTAGCAAAAACCATTTGGTCTGTGCTAAGGCATTTTAAATTTAACTACTTATCTTATATTAAGTATATGTATCCTAAGATTCTTCTTCCTGCGCCCCATTCATACATATTTCCATAATGGAAAGATATATTGGAAGCTGTTGGTTTTTTGCTGCTCATACTGTACCCTGATTCGGATACGTATGGTACACCATTGATAATTGCCTCTACCATTGCGATATGTGCATCTCCTGAAGAGTTGTAATCAAAAACCACTAATGAACCAACCTTTGGAGTGGAACCATATGCATATACCTTGTCTTTCTTATTGGCATTCCAGATACCTACCGGATCCGGTCCGAAGATAGACATATTCGGAGACTTTCCTGCCTGCAGCATCACTTCTCTTGCTCTTCCGCATGCATACCAGGTACAATTCCCTCTGTTATAACCACCGCTTGTCTTCTTACCCGTTGGTGCTAGATAATCAAAATTAAAGTAAATATTGTAGAGTCCTGAATAGTAGCTTCCATTATTCAAATCCGGCGGAACCGTTCTCTGAACAAAATTAGCTGTGGATCCACTGGAACTTCCTCCTGAACTTCCTCCTGAAGAACCTCCGTTTGAACCGTTATTCGGATTTGATGGTGTATTGCTTTTTACGGTCAGGGTCCTTTTCACTAATGTCTTGGATTTTCCTGATTTATCCTTTGCAGTTACAATATACTTATATGTACCTGCCGGGAGTGTATTAAATGACATCGCACCGTCAATTTCAAAACCAATCTTAAAGGTCTTGGTATTTGGCTTTACTGATCTGGAGAACTTAGTAGCCCCTCCTGCATCCGTAACCTTTGCTGTTACATTCGTAATCTTGTAATTCGAATTAATCGTTCCGCCTACCGCATAGTACCCACCTGCATTGATTGCAAAATCGGAACTTGGTACCGGACTTGAAATCTTTAGCTTCGAAGTCTTCGTAACCACATTGAATGTCTTTTTCACTAAAGTTCTGGATTTCCCAGACGCATCTTTTGCCGTAACCTTGTATAAGTACTTACCTTTTTTTAACCGGTCAAACTGTAAAGCATAATCAGCCGGTGAGTTCGCCAGATTGAAACTCTTCGTATTCGGATAAATATTACTCTTATAATACGATTTCTTACCAGAAGAATTGTATATTCCAGCGGTTATCCTTTTGATCCTGTAATTAGATGAGATCATTCCCTTTAGTGAATAGCTGGATCCTAACTTGTGTGATACCGGATATTTATGTCCGCGAATCTTTAGTGTGGAGGCAGCCGCTGCTTCCGGCTTCATTGGTATTATCATGCCAATTACTAGACAACACATCAAAATTAAAACTTTAACCTTTTTGTTCATATAAATTCCCTTGTTTTCTTCATACTCCATTTCAAAGTTACGAGCTAATTATACACAATATATTACAACTTTTCAACCACTATTTAACATTTCTTTAAAATTTAATTAATTTCCTTCAGAAATTTGGTTATATTTTGCAGTCAAAAACCTGGTTTTACCGCTATTGCAAAAACTGCGCCAGTGTATAATTACTTAAATCAAATCCCTTTTCTGTTAAGAAGAGTCTCTCGTCTTCAGTCTGCACCAGCCCTTCATTTTTTAAATCGAGTACTGTCTTTCCATAGACAGCAGAAAATGGAGTATGGAAAACCTTTTCAAATGCTTCCATGGAAACCCCGTCTTTCATACGGAGTCCCAGGAACATGGTTTCTTCCATTTGTTCCTGTACAGACAGCACCTCTCTTTCTTCTTTTTTAAATATTCCCCGGCTGTATAGTTTCAAATCTGCTGTATTGCAAAAACGTACATTATCAATCAGTGATGAGGCTCCAAGGCCAAACCCAAGATAATCCTGGCGCAGCCAGTATGCCTGGTTATGCCTGCATTCATATCCGGGTTTTGCATAATTGGAAATCTCATACTGTTCAAGCCCGTACTCCCCGGTTAAGCGCCGTGTCTCATAGTACATGCTGCGTTCATCCTCTTCAGTCGGAAGTATCCGGCAGTCTTCTCCCAGATCCCGCAGTCTTGCATCCTCGGCATACTTCTCGTAGAACAAAGTTCCCTCTTCTATAATAAGGCTGTAGGCTGAAACATGTTCCGCTTTCAGACGCAATATTTTGGTCAGGCTTTCCCTCCAGGAATCCACGGTCTGTCCTGGCAGTGCCGACATTAAATCCACATTTATATTTGAAAATCCTGCTTCTCTTGCCATGTGAAAACCTTTTAAAAAATCTTCATAAGTGTGTATTCTGCCAAGCAGTTTTAATTCCTGGTCGTGAACAGACTGAAGCCCCAGGCTTAGCCGGTTAATCCCCTGTTCCCGGTAGGCGTACAGCTTGTCCTTTGTAAGCGTACCGGGGTTGGCTTCCGTAGTAATTTCTGCATCATCATCCACCTGGAACTTGTTGTATACTGCCTCCAGTATTCCGGCGGTCTCCTCTTTCTTTAACACGGATGGTGTCCCTCCTCCTATAAAGATGGAGGTGATATGCCATCTTTCTACATCTTCCCACTGCCGGATTTCAGCGATCAGTGACTGGATGTATCCTTTTCTGGTATTCTCTTCGGATGCAAAAGACAGGAAATCACAATATGCACATTTACGGATGCAAAAAGGTATATGAATGTAGATGCCTAAATTTTTCGTCTGTTCCATTTTAATAATCCTCTGGGGTCTTTATTTTACTTTTACTGATTTTACTTTTGATATACTTCCATCGCTTGTTTTCGAATGATAAGCGCGGACTTTGTAATAATACGTTTTACCTGATTTTATTCTCTTTCTATCTTTATAGCTTATTTTTGTGGTTACTGCAACCTTTTTATATTTGCCTTTTTCTTTATCTGCACGGTAAACCACATATTTTTTTGCTCCGGCAACCTTCTTCCAGGATATTTTGACCTGTTTCTTTTTTGTTGATTCCAGGTTCATCCTGGGTGCGGAAAGAGGTTTTGTTTTTAGTTTTGTAACTGTGGAATATTTTCCAGAGCTTTTATTAACAGCCTGCACTTTATAATAGTAGGCTTTTTTCGGAACTACTTTTGTATCTTTGTAACTGGTCTTCTTCGTCTCAGCCAGCAATTTATAAGTTCCATTTTTCTTTTCTGAACGATAAACCTTATAAGAAACAGCATTTGAAGCCTTTTTCCAAGTCAGCTTCAGGCTGGATGCCTGAATGGAAGTACCTTTTAACCGGGCGGGTTTTGATACTGCCGGTTCTGGCTTTTGCTCCGGCTTTGGCTCTGGTTTGGGTTCCGGCTTTTGCTCCGGTTTTGGCTCCGGCTCTGGATCAGGCTTCGGCTGTGGATTGGGATCCGGATCGGGCTTTGGCTGCTCCTCCATCTTCCGGAACTCAGCCAATAATTTTCTGTCTGCCGATGCTGTAAAATGATAAGCCGCCTCTGAGGATACTTTTTGTTCTTCACTTACCGTATCTTCATACCAGCCATTAAAATCATATCCCTCATCTGCAGCTGCCATTACCGTGACTTCACTGCCTTCCTGTACTTCCATTCCAGTCAGTTCCCCTTCTTCAGATTGGATATAAGCTCTGCCACCTTCTGATGCTGTTACTGAGATCTGATAACTGGTAATTACAGGCTCTGCTTCTTTTGTAAAAGACTGATATTGATAGTATGTCTGATTATTCATATCTTTTCCACAATAGACAACAATATTCTCAGCGTTGTCGCCAAGCTTCACGAAAGTGTCATCAAAGCTGACCGTTATCTTGCCGTCTTTCACTTTCCCGCCGCCTGCATATATACCATTTACAGTCAATGACAATTCTGTAATCTCCTTTGGCACGGTAACAGACGCTGTGTTGTTGTTATTTTGTGAAATATCTAATTCTCCCGTTATGCTGTTAATAAATCGATCTGTATTCCAGGAAGCCATCAGTGATTCTACACTAGCGAACTGCTCATCCAGCCAGGAGATTCTTGTTGTGAGAAATGTTTTCAGTTTATCAACCTGATAGTCAAATCCATCCCGTGGAAAACCTCCACTGCCATTCCATCTCTCTGTATTTGCCTGGGCTGCACGGCTTAAATAACTGCTGTTTGCATCTATGATGCCATTCGTATTAATGAGATCCTGTAGATAAGTTTCTCGGAGTTCCAGATACAGTTCTCTTGCTTTTATGGCAAAGTAAGGATCCTTGGTTATATATTTATACCACTGGTTTTTCTGCCCCTCTATATTAAAATGAAAGGTCTGCCATTCTTTAGGAAAATTGGTAGCGCTGACATCTGACGCCGAAGACCAGTCCATGTCCCAGATCGGTCCCATGTAAAAAAGACCATCTAAATCCTTATACATATAGGTACTTTTCTTCATGGCATCTTCGTTCATAAATAGTTCATTTACCAGCCAGAACTTTACAAGAGAATCCATATCGAATAACTGGGCGTAACTTACTTTGTTCTTGTTCCAGGTATCTGAAAAATCATAGGACTGAATTGCATTTTCAAAAGCATCCATATAATCACTGGTGTATCGCATCAAATTTTCATTTGTATTCACAAATTCAGGACTTTTAAACATTAATGGCTGCTGAAGCCTTGTTTTAAATTTGGATACCTCATCAAAATATGAATCCATTTCGATTAAAAATCCTCCTGTCAGCTCCGGAATTTTAATATCATATTTTTCATTATCCAGATCATAAGTAACACCATTGAAAAAAACCTTATGAGTAGATGCCCAAGTCATATCCACAAGCATTGTATTTTCCAAATCTGCTTTAGCCGTTTTGTCAAATCCTTCTGCCTTTGCAATTGCACCGGCAAAATCCTCGGATGCTTTCTCCCAATCATAAATATCCACACGGTTACCTTCCGACTTATAATCCACCCTGATCTGCTCACAGAACTGATAGATCCCGTCATATCTGCCGTTCATGATCAATACCACGTCTGTCGACTGCATATAAGGCATACCCAGGAATCCCGACAATTCATATGCCAGCTTATTACGCATCAGGGCACCGTCCAGATGGTTAGCCAGGAGAACCCAGTGTTTGTTCTTTCCAAATCCAAACATATCTGTCTTTTTATCCAGTTTAATTTTGTATGGCTTTTTGTCATATCCCATGGTACTGTTGCCACGGTACCTTATTTCAATATCTCCATTATAAACAGTTGCATCCTGATTCATATATTCTTCATTCCGCTTCGTGGTCAGCGTGCCTGCAACATAATCCTCTTTGTTCTGAATCTCCGCCTCTGTGGTTATGTACATAACCGGAAGCTGGCTGCAATATAAATTACAGGAATAACTATTTTTTCCGTCATCCGTATAAACCGTCACTTCAATAAAAGATTCCAGATCTTCTTCTGACGGTATGTAGGTGTTTGTGTCATTATCGATTGCATTGCCATTCACAGACCACTTATACAGGAGCTCACCTGATACAGAATCCCCCTGCAGTTTCACCTCCAGCGGCATTCCGGGCTTCGCATATTCCGTTGTAAATTCCGCATATGTCTTAGAGCCCTTGGCATTTGCTGTCAATGGCATCACCATCATCCCCAGCAGGAAAATCCCCAATGCAAAAATCATGTAAACAGAAACGGCTGCAGTTAACTTCTCCAGTAAATGCTCCCTGGATGAATACGTTCTTTCTAAACCCCTTTTCTTAAAAAACCTTCTCTCTAAAAACCTTCTCTCTAAATACCTTCTCTCTCCCATCTTTTTTCTCCTCTCACATTATTTTTTCTCCTTGCTTACCCCTTTTCCCCTGCATTTCTTTAGCTTTATTTCTGTTTGGAGTATAACATTTTTCCCTTTATTTTACAACGGAATACAGCCTCATATCAGGGAAGTATAACAATGCATAAAATATAAGACAATATTTCTAAAACTCATTTAAAATGTCTTGACTTTCAAACTATTTAGAGTTATCATAGTGATATCAAATTAATATCATTTTAATCATCTGAAGGAGGATGGGATTATGGAGATCAACAAACAGAAGATAACAGAAGAAAAAGACTTAAAAGCGGCAAACGGCATGGGGATGTTATTTCTGTGCATTATCGGTCTTTTAGGAAGTGTTGCCCTATTTATTGTAGGTGTATCCGTTTTTGAAGGTGCTTTAACAGGATTTGTGGTTACATTGTCAATTATTATTTTCACTGTTGCATGTATTGGCTTCGGCGGCTTGAAAGTTATTAACCCGAATGAAGCTCTGGTTCTTACACTTTTTGGTAATTACTACGGAACCTTAAAAAATGATGGGTATTTCTGGGTAAACCCATTTTGCACTGCAATTAACCCCACGGTCAAAAGATATGTAACTGCTTCAGCCGGAAACGGTGGAAACGTTAATATCGGAGGAGACGGAAGCAAAAAAGTATCACTTAAGACATTGACCTTAAATAATGAAAAGCAAAAGGTAAATGACGAACTCGGCAATCCCATCGAAATAGGAACTGTAGTGATCTGGAAAGTAGAAAATGCAACAAAGGCCGTATTAAATGTAGATAACTACAAAAAATACCTTTCTATCCAGTGTGATGCCATCACCCGAAATGCAGCCAGAAGATATCCTTATGATACCAGTGAAGGCGGGGATGAGAGATCACTTCGGGGCAGCAGCCAGGAAGTTGCTGATATTATGAAAGGTGAATTACAGGAAAAAGTAGCAGATGCCGGTATTAACATTATGGAAGTTCGTATTACCCATCTCTCCTATGCTCCTGAAATTGCTTCTGCAATGCTTCAGAGACAGCAGGCAGCCGCTATTATCGATGCCCGTCAAAAAATTGTGGAAGGCGCTGTCAGCATGGTGGAAATGGCTTTACAGAAATTGAGTGAAAATGAGATTGTGGAATTAGATGAAGAAAGAAAAGCAGCCATGGTTAGCAATCTTCTGGTTGTACTCTGCGGCAACAAAGATGCCCAGCCCATCGTAAACAGCGGCTCACTTTATTAACGCAAACACCATTAATTCTATAATTTAAAAGGGGAGGATGGCAGCATTGGAAAATAAACCAAAAGACAAAAGTAAAAAACAGGTTCCGTTAAGGCTGTCTGCCAGCCTCTGGAATGACCTGGCCCAATGGGCGGAAGATGACTTCCGCTCTATTAACGGGCAAATAGAGTATTTACTGACGGAGTGTGTAAAACATCACAAAAAAAAGGATTCCTGAGAGTTGGAATCCTTTTTTTATTTCATGTTCTAAATTTTACTTATCGTCCAGCTTCAGCACGCTCATAAAAGCTTTCTGAGGAATTTCCACATTACCAATCTGTCTCATACGCTTCTTACCTTCCTTCTGTTTCTCAAGAAGTTTTCTCTTACGGCTGATATCACCGCCGTAACATTTTGCAAGGACGTCTTTACGCATTGCCTTTACTGTTTCACGGGCAATGATTTTACTTCCGATTGCTGCCTGAATCGGTATCTCAAACAGCTGCCTTGGAATCTCTTCTTTCAGCTTCTCGCACATTTTACGCCCTCTTTCGTAAGCGGTAGCCGCATGTACGATAAAGGACAGTGCATCTACTTCTTCCCGGTTTACCAGGATGTCCAGTTTTACCAGTTCCGAACGTTCATAGCCCTTCATTTCATAGTCAAATGAAGCATAGCCTCTGGAACGGGACTTCAGTGCGTCGAAAAAGTCATAGATGATTTCATTTAAGGGCAGTTCATATTTTAACAATGCTCTGGTCTCTTCCATATATTCCATCCCTAAGTAAACACCCCGGCGTTCCTGGCACAGTTCCATAATCGAACCTATGAATTCCGTTGTTACCATAATCTCAGCACTTACTACCGGTTCTTCCATATATTCGATTTCGGAAGGATCGGGCAGGTTAGACGGGTTGGTGAGTTCAATCACATCGCCATTTGTCTTATATACCTTATAGATAACACCCGGCGCCGTTGTTACCAGATCCAGGTTATATTCACGCTCTAAACGTTCCTGAATGATTTCCAGGTGTAATAATCCCAAGAATCCACAGCGGAATCCAAAACCAAGAGCAATGGATGTCTCCGCTTCAAACTGCAGGGAAGCGTCATTTAACTGTAATTTTTCTAAAGCATCCCGTAAATCCGGATACTTGGCACCATCTGCGGGATACATGCCGCAATATACCATAGGATTTACTTTTTTATAACCCGGAAGCGGTGCTTTGCAGGGATTCTGGGCGTTTGTGATGGTATCTCCCACCCGTGTGTCTTTAACATTTTTCAAACTGGCTGTGATATAGCCAACCATTCCGGCGCTTAATTCTTCACATGGAATAAATTGTCCAGCACCAAAATAACCTACCTCAACTACTTCCGCAGTTGCCTTTGTAGCCATCATAAGCATCTGGGTGCCGCGTTTTACCGAACCTTCCTTGATTCTGCAAAATACGATAACCCCTTTGTAAGAATCATAGATAGAGTCAAATATCAATGCCTGTAAAGGTGCTCCCGGATCGCCTGCAGGCGCCGGTATTTTATTTACGATCTGCTCCAGAACTTCATCTACATTCAGTCCTGTCTTGGCTGATATGCGGGGTGCATCCTGGGCTTCTATTCCGATTACGTCTTCAATTTCATTAATTACACGTTCCGGATCGGCACTTGGGAGATCAATTTTGTTGATAACCGGCATGACATCCAGATCGTGATCCATTGCCAGATATACATTTGCAAGAGTCTGTGCCTCTATTCCCTGTGCAGCATCTACTACTAAGAGCGCCCCGTCACAGGCTGCCAGACTTCTGGAAACCTCATAGTTAAAATCCACATGCCCTGGCGTATCAATCAGGTTGAAAACGTACTCTTCCCCGTCTTTCGCCTTATAGATGGTTCTTACAGCCTGTGCTTTAATCGTAATGCCTCGTTCTCTTTCTAAATCCATATTATCTAATACCTGAGCCTGCATTTCACGGCTGGTTAACAGTCCCGTTTTCTCTATAATACGGTCTGCCAATGTTGATTTACCATGGTCAATATGAGCGATAATACAAAAATTCCTTATTTTGCTCTGATCTATCTCTGCCACGTCTGTTCCTCCTCAGTGGGTCGAATCGCTATCCGTCGACTTTATTTCCCCGGGCAGCGAGCCTGGCGGACATGCCCGTATGTCCATCCGGCGACTGCCGCAAGGGTCAAATACTCCGCCGCTTAGGGCCGATTATTTGACTTTCCAAGACAGTGTATCACATTTATTCCCCTCTTGTCTACTCCCCACTGAGTACCTGATGCAAAATATCTGCCAGGGGCAGCATGGCATTGCGCTCTTCCTCTACCGTGCTTAACTGGGTCCCGGATTCCACAAGCAGGGTCTTGGGACGCAGATGCATGTTAAACCGATATGCCATCAGATAATTATTTCTCGTAAAGTCAGGATAATATTCCATTGCCTTTAACTTCATCTGAAATGCAAATGCCAGATTATCCGGAATATAAGGATTGGGCAGATAGGTTATATCTCCATTCTGGGTTGTTCTGCTAAGTCCGTTGATAAACATAATCTGGGCGGTAGGCTTTCCATCGATCTCTGTTACCATTTTCTTCCCATCCACACCATCTCTATGTAAATCAATGACCACTTCTATAGAGGGATTATCCGCCAATACCTGTGATACTTCCTCAAAAGCCAGATCATATGCTTTATTCCGGTCCAGTTCCCCATCAATCAGATCATAGACACCGGTATTATGAATTACATTGTAACCATATTTATTCCGCAGGATATTGGACAGATACTCTCCGATACCTACAATTGTAGTACTCACATCCCCCGGTACACTGTCAACAAACGCCTCCTGGGAATGGGTATGATAGATTAAAATCTGAGGCTTGGAATTGTCCTGTTCCAAAGTCATCTTCTCATTCATCAGGTTATTTACATCCAGATGCTCTCTGTCAATGGTAGTCGTCATATCGATTGCATAGAAGTTATTCAGGACGTAATCATAATCCAGCAGTTTATCCATGGGGAATTCCACAACCGGCGACCGCTTAATCACGCCGGCATCTGCTGCAACGCTGTCGGAACTGTCCTGAGCAGCATCTCCTGTCTGGCCTTGCGTCTCCTCCTGTGCACTTGCCACCTCCGATTCCGGAGCAGCAATCGTTTCGCCGGTATCCTGCGGCATCTCTTCTTTTGGCCTTGGTACCATATTGTCTTCCGCCGCTGCTTCCGCCGCCAGAATCATTTCATATTCACTTTTACTTTCTATATTCTGTTCGTATCCTTCCTGCATGTTCACATACTCATACAAGGGAAAGCTTTCACTAAACAAATCAGACAACCAATGCTCCCCATTGCTTGTCTGATTTGCTGAGTAAGAAAGCCCGGGCATAAAAGTGCCCACAGACATTTCCTCAATCCCTTTGTAGATACTGGAAACCACAGATGATTTCTCAAACCATCCGTTTTCCGATGCAATCCCGATTCCTCTATATATAATGTAACCCCCCAAAACAAAAAACAGCAGCCACAATATGATTCGTATCCATTTCTCTGTATGCTTCATATTCTCACCCCATATTCTTTAATATATGAGATGAAACTTTCATTTATGCCAACTGCAATGCAATATTTAATGCTTCTGATATGGTATATCCGATTCGTTTTACTGTTTCGTCAATATCCTTGGGCGTTACAAACATCGTATTCAGATGTGGGGAAATCAGTTCGCTGATCATCTGGTGCTTCTCCATCTGATTCATAGTTCCAAGTACACCGCCCAAATCCTGCATCTGAGGAGTGGCATCCATGGTTGCGACCAGGTTTTCCATAGTGTCGTTTACAATTGTAGCCGCATCCACAACGGTAGGTACACCGATTGCGATTACCGGAATGCCCAGGGAATCTTCGTTAATGCCGCTGCGGTGGTTTCCAACACCGGAACCTGGATTGATTCCTGTATTCGTTAACTGGATTGTCCTGCTGAGCCTTTTGGTGCTTCTGGCTGCCAGGGCATCAACTACAATGGCGAGATCCGGTTTCGTTTCATCTACAACACCACGAATGATTTCCAGTGTCTCCATACCGGTCTGTGCCATAACGCCCGGAACAAGTCCGCTGACCTGGTTTGCTTTATCCATATCCATGGACGCTTTTCCGTATTCTTTGATTACATGGCGGGTGATTTTTACATTGTTTACAACATTGGGACCAATCGCATCAGGGGTTACTTCCCGGTTGCCAAGGCCGACAATCAGGACCGATTTTTCCTCTTCCCCCATAAGCTCTTTTAAATGTTTGGCGAGTTCTTTACTGATCTCCCGGTGATAATCCTCATCTGGTACAGACATGTTGGGGGCTTCCAGTGTGATATAAGTTCCAACCGGCTTTCCCATGGACTTAGCACCATTTTCCGTCTCAATCACCACTGTGGTGGTTTTGATCTCCAGTTTCTCATCTTCCTCCTCCTCGATCCTGACACCTCTAATCTTTACGTCATCCTCTTCAAAACTTTCTTTTGCCTCTAACGCAAGGTCTGTTCGGATATTAAATTTACCCAGCATATGTTCCTCCTTCTATGGGGTGCGCTGTTATAATAGAAAAAAATCCATCGTCAGACACACCATCTCTTGTTTTTACTATTTTTTACATAATTTTGCGAATTATGTATTGACAAGTAAGATATCTTGGACTAGAATATATGAGTATGTTTACATTAGAACGTCCGTGTCCGGCTTTAATGTAACAATAAAAATAATCATTTCAAATTAAAATATTTTGGAGGTGTACGGATTGGCTAACATTAAATCTGCAAAAAAAAGAATTTTAGTAAACAGAACAAAGGCTGAGCGCAATAAAGCGATCAAATCTGGCGTTAAAACAGCGATTAAAAAAGTAGATGCTGCTGTTGTTGCACAGGATAAAGAAGCTGCAAAAGCTGCTTTATTATCAGCTACTGCTATTATTGATAAAGCTACTTCAAAAGGCGTTTATCATAAGAATACTTCTTCTAGAAAAGTTTCTCGTTTAGCAAAAGCTGTAAACAGTATCGCATAATTTTATACATGTATAAAGAACCTTCGGCACCGTCAACCGAAGGTTCTTTTTTTATTCTTATTCTCTTCACAGCCAAGTATCACCACATCTGCCAATATTTATACACTGGAACATGTCTCTAAATTGCTTTTCTGCAAATACTGGTGTCGCTAATGGCTATACTTCACAATTAACAATTCCACACTCATAACATCGTTCATCTGCCCTGTTTTAACCGCCTCTTCCGCCTCCACGCAGTCATTTACCGCCTCTTTCAACCGCTCCAGGGTAAAAGATTCTGCCTGACGCACGTAATTCCTTACAATAAAACTCTGGAGTCCGATCTTAGGCGCCAGTGCCTGGGTATCAAATCCCTGATTGCGCAGTTCTTTTACCTGCATTAACAAATTAAACTGTCTCGTGATCAGAAATAGAATTCTCATTGGAGGTTCTTTCAATGCCAAAAGGTCATAATACAAGTCCAATGCTTTTTTCTGCCTCTTTTCCGCAATGGCGTTAATCATATCAAAGATCTTATTTACCGTGCGTGTCGTGCAGACAGCCTCAACATCTTCTACTGTGATCACATCACGCCCCATAGTATAGCAAATCAGCTTTTCCAGCTCCCTTTGAATATTTTCCATATCGGTGCCTGTTTTTTCCATAAACAGATGCATCGTTGATTCGGTAATGTTTCGATGCTCTTTTTTCAGCGTTCCCAGAATCCATCTGGTCAGTGTCCTCTCATCCTGTCTGCCAAGTTCAACTACTCTTCCAGCACTTTTAACAGCCTTATAGACCTTTCCCCTTTTATCAACCTCATCCTCCACAAATACAATACAGGTGGATTCCGGTATCTGGGGAACATATTCCGCCATCTGGACATTGGCATTTTTAAAGAAACCGCTGTTTTCTATTAACAGAAATCGTTTGTCCGCAAAAAAAGGCATGGTCTCAGCCTGATCGATCACTGCCCGCACATCTATGCTCTTTCCCTCATAAGAAGAAAAATTCATCGTGTCCCCTTCCGGAATCAGGGCATCTTTCAGCTTATTTTTGTAGAGATGCTTTAAGTATGACTCTTCTCCAAATAGCAGGTAGACCTTCTTAAATTCTCCTTTATTTAAATCTTCCAGTAAACTTTTCATAAATATGTATCCATCCTAACTTTCATCATTTTCTTATTATAAAAGAAATGCAGATGGAATTCAACCATTCTTTCTGTTATAACACTGGAAAAGCTGGGATGTTACTGTTCAGACCGTGCGATGCACCCTGGCTGCACGGTGTCGAAGCCCATTAAGTAATGACATTCCGGCATCTGCTCTATGTGTTGCTTCGATCGGTGCGAAACGTGCGCCAATGGCGCACAGCACCTTCGCCGAAGGCAACTTTGAATGGGCAGATCCAGTTACTGTGAGCACCCAATGGATGTGAACAGTGACCTGAGGATATCCCTACCCTTGTAATGCTTCCTTTTTCAGCTCCCTTTTCCGCTTCGTCATTAATCCTCCGATGCGCCCGGTTTCTTTCGCTGACAAGGTTTTCCACCCGGATTCTAAGACTTTATCTAATAATCCTAGTTCCTCTGCGATTTCATATTTTAATTCTTCCTCTGGCGTTAAGTTATCTAACTCAATTGGTTTTTCTTTTTTCTTTGACATAAATTAAGCCATACCCCTTTCTGTATTATCAGGAGTATGGCCTGTTTCACTGCTTTTATTCAATTTTTTTTGCAATCTTTTTATTATCTTTTTAATACTCATCCGGCATAATGATTGCTGCAACAATGTAGATGATAATTCCGGTGGTGGTACATCCAAGCAGTACCATCAACAGACGGATGATGGTAGGATCCACCTTAAAATATTCTCCAATTCCTCCGCATACACCACATATCCAACGATTACCTTTTGATTTATATAATTTTCTGGGTTCCATACTGATTTCCTCCTTATATTTACTATTATTATGCGTTAACATGTTCTTTCATTATACTAAAAACTTACTTCAATGCTTCCAACACCGCATTCTACTTTCATTTTTTTATCTGCGCCATTATCAATTTTTTTGTCCTTGTCCAGGGCGGAATAATTTTCACCGTCAATATCCACGTTACCGATACCACAGTCGATATCATAGTCAAAATCTTCTGCTTTTCCGGTCAGGTTCATCTCGATTCGCCCAACGCCGCAATTTAAGTCAGCATCACCTGTGATGGTTCCTTCTAATGCCATACTGCCCACACCACAATCAATGGAAACTTTCTTGCCCTCAAAGCCAGATACGTCCAAACGTCCCACACCTACTTCAAAATCTGCTTCCTTGAATACCGTCTTTTTCGGAATGCGAAGTGTTACTTCTGCCGTTTCAAAATTATTCCCTATGTTATAGGAATGATTGCTTTCTTCCTTAATTACCAGCGTGCTTCCTTCTTTTTTACACTCAAATCCTTCCGGCACGTTTCTGGCTTCCAACTGAAACTCGTTTCCATCGTATTCTTCCATTATCATATCCACAACACCGATGTCGATTTTGAGTTTATCAATATCCTTAAAAACTTCATCCACATCTTTTACTTTCTGGCTCCCTTTTGTTCCCCAGAAAAAGTTATGATTTGACGAATCCCATCCCCAGCCATATTTGGAAGCAAAAGATACATTATCCAGATCACTGAAACTTACACCAAGGCTTACTGCCACTATGCAGAATGCCAGGCCCAGTGCTGCTAATACACCGCTGATTATTAAGCAGACCTTTGTAAATGTTTTCATAATTAACCTCTCCTTCTTCTAAATAATCTGCCGCAGAAACTTGTGATTCCCCGAAGTATCCAGGGTACTACTCTTCCCACTACCCAGAATGCCAACAGCAGTAAAAGTAAGCCAACCGCCAGGGAAAATAAGCCAAATCCACAAAGCAGAAATCCTACCGGGGGTGCCACAAACATTTTTGCAATACCAACGCCCACTAACACCACGCCTGCTACAAAACTTGCAAATGTTCCTGCTATTACTGCAACACCTACGCCAAAAAGTACTCCTAAAATCCCCATTACCAATCCGAACCCTGCACCAAGAATGGGAATCCCCACCGGCACTGCAAAGATGCAAAGCAACACGATTAATATAATTTTCCCTGTGCCAAATCCTTTTTGCTCTCTTCTTCGTTCATCCTCATATCCGTATCCCTGTGCGTTTCCACCATAGGATTGACGGTCATATCCCTGTCCGTTATATCCGGCACCATTCTGATAACTGCCGCTGTTTTGATAATCACTGCTCTTCTGATAACTGCTGCTCTGGTATCCGCCGTTCTTCTGATAGCCGTCTTCTTTGGACTGTGTACCCTGCTCTTCTTTTTGGTATCCGCCTCTTGGTTCCGGCACCTTATTATTTTCACGGAAACGGTCATCCTGATATCCGCTTTCGGTGTACTCACCTGCTTCATCATCCGAACCATTCAACCCGTCTTTTATCATTGCTGCTACCTTTTCGGGACTACCCAGAGTAGCAATCACATTTGCTTCTTCCGACTCTCCTGCATCCTCAAAATAATCCTGGTAATACGCAAGAGCCTCTTCTCTCTCGCTGTCAGGTACATCCTGCAGCAAGTATTCTAATTGCTTTATATACTCTTCGCGATTCATTCCTATGCCCTCCCTGTAAATATCTTCGTAATATTTGAAGAATATTGCTTCCATTCTGTCTTATACAGATTCAGTTGTACGGTACCTTTTTCAGTAATTTTATAATACCGTCTGTTTCTTCCTCCGCACTCCATATCATATACTTCCAGACAATCATCTTTTTGCAGCCGTCTAAGTACCGGGTATAAAGTAGATTCCGAAACATCCAGCGCACTTCGTACATCCTGGGTTATTCGGTATCCATATGTCCCATCCGGTTCCTTTGATACAACAGCAAGTACGATTGCATCCAGCAGGGCCGCGCCTGTGTTAAATACCATGCCATCAACTCCTTCGTTGTTATTTGATAAACAATACTATTTAAGTTCTTATATTATTTTTATCTCAATACTATATGCTGTATAGTATTGCTTTGTGACTATATTATATGACATATAATATTAGTTTGTCAATAACTATTTGCAAAAAAATAAAAAAATCCACAAACGCCCAAAATACGGTACATTTGTGGATTTTTCACTACTATTTACTCGTAATACTCCCAATATTCTTAATCAACACCGAAATGCTCCCATCGGGATTCGTAATAAACTCAACAGCATTTTTATTATTATACTCTTCCATAGGAATCTTAATTTCTATCCCGGTATCGGTCATCAGATGCTGCTTGCCAAATTTCTTTGTGGTATTTGGGTTCTGGGGAGCAACCGGTTCGCTGGTCAGATTGTACTTCTCCATCTTTTCCTGCACTTCTTCTTTTAATTCCGCTTTCTCTTTAAAGATCTTATCCATTACTATAGGTATATCCAGGCTGCCTTTTTCCGCCAGTTCCTGGTTAATAATACTCTTTGTTTCCATCTGGACTTCAAACTGTTCCGATTCATTGTAGTATTTTTTCTGAACATCTTCTACTACTCTTGCTACGATGGCAAGCTTTGTCTTGGAAGATAACGTTCCCTTACACTGAAGGAACAGGGAAGAAAAATAATTGGTTTTTACGCCATTTACATCGTACTTCTTCTCGATTAGGGAAATTGCAAAGTCCTCCATATTTATAACCGCCGCTTCTGTAAGCTTTTGTGTCTCCCCGGGAAGAATTGCCTTCTGTTTAATAATATCATTATTATTCCCCCATGGATCTTCGTTGGTCATATGGGTATAAGAGGTCTTGTAGTTCATTTTCAGCAGCGCCAGATAGGGGTGCTGCTCTATTGTATATGTAACCACCATCAGATCGGCAGGTGGTATTTCGATGTTTGCGTTCATGATTGTATATAAAACCTTTCCGATTTCCTGGGAAATGAAGACAAATTTCTCTTCGTCCCATTCTTTTAGAAGTTCATATACTTTTGACTCTTCTTTTATAAAACTGCAATGCTTGATTTCATCTCCGGTTATGATACGATGTATATGGCTCCGTAAAAAATCTCCCAGATCGGAACCATGATCCAGTACAGCATCGGATAAAACCGGCATACCAATGGTGGAATCCATGATATGAATGATTGCATTCGTTATCCGGATATCTTCTTTTTCCATAATTATACCTCCTGCAGCCACAGACAAGTCTGCGGTACTGCACCAATAAAATGTATGAAACGATTTTTGTTTCACACTTATACCTCTTGCATACCGCAGACGGGTCTGCGGTACTGCTTCAATAGAAAGTATGGAACGCTTTTGTTCCAAACTTATCTCCTATTACCTTCATACTTACTGCACCATCCTCACAATACCGTTACTGTACAGATGAAGCAGTATGGGGATTGTCGGGTGCGTTGAGTTTCCCAGGTTTGCGGGATTTCCGATAACAGAAAACGCTGATTAAGGCACCAAGAACCACACCCCCGAGAATCATAACAGCACAATGAAGGAAAAATGTGTCGGGCAATATTGTAATCACCGGATCTTTAGCCGGATCGAATATCCAATAGTCATTGTTGAAAAAAATGTGGTGGAACGTCACAAATGCCTTATCCCAATTGGCTGCAATAAAAATCCCCAGAACAGCAGGCACCGCTACTGTAAGAATACCTGCAATTTTCAGAAAACCAAACTCTTTTCTTTTTCGTTTCCAAATGGTACCTGCAATTCCTAAAACAAGGGTTATGACTCCTATAGCCTCAAAAGCCACAAAGATTCGTTTTACTTCAACAAAATGAATTCTTCCAGGTTCTGACATGGCAAGTGTGGGAAATTTCAGCTCACTTTTTCCAGGCAAAACATTATAATCGATTAAGGCATCGTAATTTTCCTTTATCTCCTCTTTCGGAAGTCCTGATAATTCACTGATGTTCAGATGGTCAATATCAAAATAATATAACGGTCTGAAATTCAGTGTCAGTATAACCGAACAAGAGATGATAAATAACATATAGATCAATGCCAGTATCCAATTGCTTATGGTTTTTTTCATAATTATACTCCTGCATATTGCAGGCAAGCCTGCAATACTGCTGCCAATAAATAGTTAGAAAGGGATTTTCTTTTAAACTTTCTTCTTTCCTGCAAAATAACCTTTTATGAGATCCAGTGTCTGTTCTAATTCCTGCTTTGTATGTGCAGCAGACAGAAACATCGCTTCAAACTGTGAAGGTGCCAGATATATTCCATGCCCCATCATATATTTACAATAGCGGGCAAATTTCTCTGTATCCGATGTTTTAGCCGAAGCATAGTTATCCACCGGATTCTCCGTAAAGAATACACATCCAAGTGATCCTGTGTGATTGATGGTACATCCTGCATTGGCTTCTTTTAATATATTGCCAATTTCTCCGTAGAACCAGTCACCCATAGCATTTAAATTCGTGTAAATTTCCGGATGATCTCTTAAAATTTGCAGCTGGGTAAGACCTGCCGCCATTGCAACCGGGTTTCCGCTTAAAGTTCCTGCCTGATATACAGCACCTACAGGAGAAACCATCTCCATAATTTCTTTTTTACCGCCATATGCACCAACAGGCATACCCGCACCGATGATCTTGCCAAAAGTTGTCAGATCCGGCTTTACACCGAAGTATCCCTGTGCCCCATCTAAAGCAAGCCGGAAGCCGGTGATCACTTCATCAAAGATCAAAAGACTGCCATGATTATCACAAAGTTCACGTAGACCCTCTAAAAAACCTGCTGCCGGAGGGACTACACCCATATTGGCTCCTACCGGTTCCACGATGATTGCAGCAATCTCATTTCCCACCTTATCAAACAGTTCTTTTACACTTTCCAGATCATTATAAATTGCTGAGAGGGTGTCTTGTGTACATCCCGATGGAACTCCCGCACTGTCCGGTACGCCGCTTGTCATAACACCGGAGCCTGCTTTTACCAGCATAGCGTCGGAATGTCCATGATAGCAGCCCATAAATTTAACAATTTTATTTCTATCCGTAAACCCTCTTGCCGTACGGACTGCACTCATAACGGCTTCTGTTCCGGAGTTTACCATACGCACCATTTCAATTGACGGCACGATATCGCAGATCAGTTCTGCCATTTCTACTTCTTTACGGGTGGCAGCACCAAAGCTCAGACCATCCTTACAGGCTTCTATTACGCTTCCCAGGATTTCTGAGTGATTATGTCCCAGTATCATTGGTCCCCAGGAACAAACATAGTCCAGATACCTGTTGCCGTCCACATCTACCATATATGCACCGTCCGCCCGTTCAATAAAACGGGGCGCCTCCCCGATGGAGCCAAATGCACGAACAGGACTGTTAACCCCGCCAGGAATATAATTCACGGCTTCCTTAAAAAGAGATTCTGATTTTGTCATTAGCCTATTCTCCCTTCATCCATCATTTTCGCCAGTTCTTTCGCAAAATATGTAATATAAATGTCACTACCAGCACGATATGCGCTGACAGCCATCTCCTGGATAATTTTCTCTTCGTCAATAAATCCCATTTTTGCAGCCGCTTTTACCATTGCATATTCTCCGCTGACACTATAGCTTGCCACCGGTACATTTACTATTTTAGAAACTTCGGAAATCATGTCCAGATATGACATTGCCGGTTTAACCATAACGATATCGGCTCCTTCTTCTATATCCAGAAGAGCTTCTTTCATTCCTTCTTTTCGGTTATGGAAATCCATCTGGTAAGTTTTCCGATCACCAAAGGATGGGGCAGAGCCGGCAGCATCCCTAAACGGTCCGTAAAATGCGGAAGCATATTTCACTGCATAGGACATAACAGGGGTATTTAAGTATCCTGCGCCATCCAGTGTTTCCCGGATTGCACGCACACGGCCGTCCATCATGTCAGACGGTGCCACCATATCGGCTCCTGCTTCTACATGGGACAACGCTGTTTTTGCCAGGAGATTCAGCGTTGCATCATTATCCACATCCTGTCCGCAAAGAACGCCGCAGTGTCCATGGGAAGTATATTCACACATACAGACATCGGTAATCAGATACATATCCGGAAAGTTCTTTCTGGCTTCCCGCAATGCTCTCTGCACGATTCCATTCTCGTCATAGGCTCCGCTTCCCACTTCATCTTTTTCATCCGGAATTCCAAAGAACATCACACTTTTTACGCCGGCATTATTTAACCGTTCCAGCTGGGAATTCATTCGATCCACACTATAACGATACTGCCCTTCCATAGAAGGGATCTCTTCTTCAATCTGTTTTCCTTCACGAATAAAGATGGGATAAACCAAGGAAGATTTATCCATCCTGGTCTCACGCACCATCTTTCTCAATACTTCATTACCTCTGATTCTTCTTGGCCTGATTAACATATCCATTTTACAATCTCTTCTTTCTGCTTTAAAATATTTGTTCCTATTATATTTTCGGATGTTTTCCGATGCTGCTCCTCACAGCTGCCAGAAAGCATTTCTCATTTACGTTCTTTAGAACAGAGTTCTTCCAGGCATTCCACAACGCTGTCCATGGTTGCCATCCTGGCAACTGCTGTCTGCATCCCTAGTTCAGCGGCTGCTGCCTGCGTCTGCTTTCCGATACATACGGCCTTAACCTTGCTGTAATCTATATCTTTCACTGCCTGGGCAAATCCTCTGACCGTAGAGGCACTGGTAAATACCGCATAGTCTATATTTCCCTGATTGAATTCTTTTTGTTCATCGATCAGTTCCTGGCTTTCATATACCGTATCATAGGTGGCTATATCCTGAATCTGGATACCCTTTACCGCTTTTAATTCTTCCAGTAATTCCTGACTTCCCATTCTGGCTCTTGGGATCAGTATTTTCTCTGTTCCACTGCAAATTTTTGCAAGAGCAGCTCCCAAAGCTTTTCCATCATAGATTTCCGGCATCAGGTCTGCATAAAAACCCCTGTCCTCAATAGCTTTTTTCGTTCCCTGTCCGATGACTGCAATTTTCGTCTCAGCTAAACTTCTGATATCAATCTTTTCTTCCTTTAATTTGTCAAAAAACACCTGCACCCCGGTAGGACTGGTAAAAACCAGCCATTGGTACTGCTTCATGTCCCGAAGACATTTTTTCAGTTTCTCATTTGTGCGGACGGATTCCGTGCGGATAGCAGGCAGTTCCAATACCTCTGCTCCTTTTTTGCGAAGCTTTTCGCTCATTACAGACATGAGCTGTTTCGGCCTCGTTACCAGAATCTTGCTTCCAGCCAGAGGCAGATCTTCGTACCAGGAAAACTCATCTGCCAGTGCACATACTTTTCCTACTACAATAATTGCAGGGGTTTCAATTCCCTGCCGCTCCACTTCTTTCTCCAGATCAGCTACTGTTGCTACAATCCGTTTCTGTCTGGCAGTAGTTCCCTTTTGTAAAATAGCTGCAGGCATATCGCTGGTCATCCCGGCATCCATAAGCCCCTTGCATATATCTCCCAGGGAACTCACTCCCATAAGAAAAACCAGGGTTCCTTTCGTTCTTACCAGCGCTTCAAAATCGATATCATATGGCTGTCCCTGCCTTTTATGTCCCGTGATTATATGTAATGAAGAACAAAAATCCCTGTGAGTAACCGGAATTCCATTATATGCCGGAACAGACAGGGCACTTGTGACTCCAGGTACCACTTCATATGGAATGCCGTTTTCTTTCAGCAATTCCAGCTCTTCTCCGCCGCGTCCGAATAAAAAAGGATCACCGCCTTTTAGCCTCACCACTTTTTTTCCGCCCAGGGCTTCCTTTACCAGAACCTGATTAATTTCTTCCTGAGGCATGGTATGACGGTTCGCCCGTTTGCCTACATCAATGAGCTTTGCAGCCTGTGGAATCATCCCCAGTACTCCCTGTCCTACCAGTGCATCGTATACCACAACCTCTGCCTCTTCTAATACTCTTTTACCTTTTATTGTAAACAGCCCAGGATCCGACGGACCTGCACCTACCAGCCATACTTTTCCAGCCATATCAGTTGCCTTCCTTTCTGTATTGCTCCCGCAATTCCCGCGCTAAAGCTTTTCCTGCTTTTGCGGCATTTACAGCAAGTTCCTCTTTGCTGCCTTTGAGATAAGTATTGGATTCTTCATCATAATAAAGCCCTGTCAGGAAAATTTTATCTTCCTTTATAACTGCATGCGCCGCTACCGGGGAACTGCATCCCCCGTTTAATTCCCTTACAAAAGCCCGTTCTGCCTCCGCCGCATAACCAGCTTCTTCATCTGCATAGTCAGTTAGAAATCCGTAATCCTCTCCTGCTCTTCCCTGTATTGCAAGGATACCCTGCCCGGCTGCGGGAATCATCTCCTCCGGCTCAAAATACCGGCTGATCCTCTCTTCCAGTCCCAGTCTCTTAAGACCGGCTGCCGCCAGAATAAGGGCACTGTATTCACCGTCATCCAGTTTTTTCAAACGTGTCAGAACATTTCCCCGCACAGTCTTAAATGCGGCATCCGGAAAAATTTCTTTCATCTGGAGTATTCTGCGCAGACTGGAACATCCGATGGGAAGGGATGAATCCCACTGTGCAGCACCCTCTGGCAGCACCAGAACATCCCGTGGATCTTCCCTTTTGGAATAAGCTACCACTGGCAGCTCTCCCGGAACTTCCATAGGCATATCTTTTAAGCTGTGAACGGACAGGTCACTTCTTTTGTCCAAAAGCGCTTTATCCAGTTCTTTTACAAATAGTCCTTTACCGCCAATTTTATCCAGGGTTTTATCCAGAATAATGTCCCCTGTCGTCTTCATAGTCAGCATTTTAACTTCTATTTCCGGATGGTTATTCTTTATATGTTCCATCACCATTTCCGTCTGTATTACAGCAAGCCTGCTTTCCCGGCTGCCAATACATATACTTCTTTCCATTTTATTATCCCCTCTAGTTTTCATATACTTTATTTAAACCCTCCACACATTCCCGGAAGGTTTCCTTACTGACTTCATCCCGCAGGCCGAACATCATCTTATTGACCACTTTTCCTGCAGCCGACTCAATGCTTTCCTGCAGGCTCGCCTGAATATCCATTTCCACAGGCAGATCTCTTACGATTTTCTGAATCCGAAGCTTCAAATCGATAACGGCACTATTTCGGATATCCTGTATTTTGGGTATGACATCCCTGCATTCGTACCATTCATAAAATTCATCGATCTGTCCCTGCAGGATTATCTTTGCATCTTCAATATTTTTTTTCAATTTCTCGTTCTGAAGATCTATATGAAAATAATCGATGTCATATAACTTGATATATGGAAGTTCTCTGGCTGCCGGATCAATATCTCTGGGTACTGCCAGGTCAATCAGCACCATATCATGACAGACTTTGGCCTCCCTGATGCAATGTTCTTTCAGAGTGTAATTGGGACTTGCCGTTGCGCTGACCACATAATCACACTCACCAAACAAAGACATGCGTTCTCCGTAATCGATTCTTTTGCATCCATGAGGGATCTCTACAATTCCACTTCGATACTGCCTGACAGTAACCGTTACATCGGCTCCTTCCCGGCACATTACCGTAGCCGTGAGCTTGCCCATCTCACCATTCCCAATAACCATGCATTTTTTGCTGCTAAAGGAATACCCTTCTTTCTTCAAGACTTCTATCGCCTGATGAATCACAGATTGGTTTGCGGTGGACATGGTCACGTTGGTCTTTACCTTTTTTGCCGCTGTAACCGCCATTCGGAACAATATTTCAAGCACATTATCAGTAGCATAGTGTTCTCTGGCAAAAGAAAGCGCCTCTTTAACCTGGGTAATGATCTGGTCTTCTCCTAAGATCCTGGATTTCAGGCCACAGGATAACTCAAATAAATGCCGTACCGCCTCCTCTTCCCGGCGTTCCACAAAATATTCCCGGTATAACTCCTTAGGCACCTGGCGTATCTCACACAAAATCTCATACAAAGAACCTTCAAAATCTTCCCGGCTGCTCACCCATAATTCCATCCGGTTACAGGTAGAAATCATAATACTTCCCTGTATGCCCTCAATTTTTTTCAGTTCCTCAAAAGCCTGGGCAGTACTCTTTTTTGTAAACGAAAAAATCGTCCGCACATCCAATACTGCCCTGCTGTGGTCAATACCTATCATCTGAATCCCCATAAAACATTCCTCAACATTCTTTTTCTTAAGTTTAAACAGGCTCTATCAATTTATAATTGATTAGTACCGCCCGGCGCAAATACGCCACTCTATAGCACCCGCTATCTGCGCCAGCTGCACGACTGTGAAGCTAGCCATAGCCCGCTACGCCGTCGATTCACAGTCGCACACCTGACACAGATATCAGGCACTATATATCGACGTAATTACGCCGAGCGGCACTCGTAGCAATCTTTAATCATCATAGCACAACATTTTACAAAATCAAACAATTAATTTAAAATAATACAATCCCACTCTATAGAGTGTTTTAAAATTGCTTTCTGTCAGCTGTGTGTCACCGTTTGTGTAAGATTTATCCGGGATGAAGGGCACACAGCGGGCTGCATAAGCTGAATTCGTATCAAATATACCGCACAGTGGGGCATGCTGATAGCGGTAATAATTTTTCAAACGCACTATAGCTTTATATAGGTAAAACAGGATACAAAATCCCGTGAATTTCCTTATAGATAAAGGACCGTACCGGTTCCCCTGTACGGTCCCTTTGACTTAACCGCTTATCCTGAAAATAATGAATCTGTAATTCATTGCCGTTTCCTCCCTTCTGATTTTTATTCAGCCTTTCTCAGCTTTTCTATTCAGCGGTTTTATTTCAGAAAAGCACACCCTTATTTATGAATTAACATACATGCATACATTCTTGTTTTCATCGAATTCAATTTTGGCAAATTGGAAAAATTCGTAGAGAAATCTACTTGATTTATTTTGACTGCTCTAAAGCGGGTTCGCTTTAGGCAGGTGATTTTTTGAGCAAATGCGCTCTGGTATGGATGTGGTTTCTGTTTCATTTCCGCTTGTTTTTGATTATATCACATGTTTTAGTTTATATCAACTGTTTATTTTATAATATCTCATATTATACGTTTCTATTTATTATCCACCATGTTGCTTTCATTTTTCATATGCTAATGTAAACATAAGAAGTACCACTTTCAAATGCCGGAAAAGTCAAGATATTTTATTGACTTTTATATCGGTACATGGTAAAATTTTGTCATAATTGAATATCGACAGGTGCTGCTATTAAGCAGAGAATAGGAAAGCCGGGTGAAATGCCCGCACGGTCACGCCGCTGTATAGGAATAGTATCCGCTCAAAATGTCACTGTTAGTTATTAGAATGGGAAGACGAGCCGGTATGTTAACGCCTGAGTCAGAAGACCTGCCTGCGATAAGAGATTTACACATAGTTACGAACGATGGCTAGGTGTGCCCAGATCATTTTGTCGATGTCCATAGATTTCTATGTTCGTCCTCAAGATTTTCTGACCATACGCCTATCTTCTAACTTAGTTGAAGATCAGGCGATTTTTTTATGTAGGAGGAAAGAAGAATGAGTTTGAAACAAAGAAAACTGGTTGTATTAGCCGGCGCATTTGCATTAGCCTTTGGTATTGCTCCTGTTGCTAATGCAATGCACATTATGGAGGGTTACCTTGCACCTACATACTGTATTATCTGGGGTGCGTTATGTGTTCCTTTTTTAGTAGCAGGATTTTTTTCCATTAAAAAAACCCTTGCTGAACACCGCAAAGTCCTGGTAATCCTTGCGATTGCAGGCGCATTTGCATTTGTATTGTCATCCTTAAAGATTCCATCCGTAACGGGAAGCAGTTCTCATCCCACCGGAACCGGACTGGGTGCAATCTTATTTGGACCAAGTGCTATGAGTATCATCGGTATCATCGTTTTATTATTCCAGGCAATTCTGCTGGCACATGGAGGGCTTACCACATTAGGAGCCAATACCTTTTCTATGGCCATTGCAGGTCCTTTCCTGGCATTTGGAATCTACAAACTCTGCCAGAAATTTAATGTAAATAAATTAGTATCCGTATTCCTGGCAGCTTGCCTGGGCGATTTATTTACCTATATGATTACATCCTTCCAGCTGGCAATTGCGTATCCTTCGGAGGTTGGCGGATTTATGGCTTCCCTCACGAAATTCATGGGCATTTTCGCTGTAACCCAGGTACCACTTGCCATTATCGAAGGTATCATTACAGCCGTTGTTATGATTGGTCTGGAATCCTATGCTAAATCTGAATTAACAGATCTCGGTTATTTTAAAGGAGGTGTCGTTCATGGGCGGTAAAGGCAAAACAGTTATTATTCTGCTTTTGATCTGTGTATTGATTGCAGTTGTTCCTCTGGCTCTGAACAAAGATTCGGAATTCGGCGGTGCTGATGGTGCTGCTGAAGAAGCGATCACACAGATCGATCCCAGTTATCAGCCTTGGGCATCTCCTATTATGGAACCACCTGGCGGAGAAACAGAAAGTCTTCTCTTCTGTCTTCAGGCTGCTCTTGGCGCAGGTGTATTCGGCTATTGTATCGGTATGCTGCGTGAACGCACAAAGCATGCGAAAAAGGAAGAAGAGAGCAAAGGAACTTTTAGCAGTTCGAAAAAAGCGAAAGCTTAATTGCCAGGTTCTCTTAAATACTACATAATGGGAAGGTTCATAAAATGATTATCATAGATAAGCTATGTTATACTTCAAAATTAAGATATACAAATGCTTCTGTCAAAACAGCTCTCGCAATAACTACACTTTTAGTTTGTGTAGTAGATCGTTCGATTGCATTGTCTGTCTGCATTTTATTTGCAATGGGATATCTCACCATACACGTTGGGGGGATATCCCCTTCCCATTATATCAGGCTGATGCGGATACCGCTTATCTTCCTGTTTTTAAGCACCATCGCCATTATCATTAATTTTTCCAAAACACCCCTCTCGGCTTTTGCTGTTCCGATTGGGAATATTTATATTACAAGCAGCCGGTCATCTCTGCTATTTGCAGCACAGCTGATCTTAACTGCCCTGGCAAGCGTTTCCTGTTTGTATTTTTTATCCCTTTCCACCCCCATTACAGACATTTTAACCGTATTTCGAAAAGTCCGTTGTCCGGAAATATTAATCGAGCTTATGCTGCTCATTTACCGTTTTATTTTTGTATTACTGGATATCGCAGATTCCCTGACCTGCGCACAGCGCTCCCGTCTTGGAAATGTGAATTTGAAAACTTCCTGCAAATCCATGGGAAACCTGATTTCGGCATTGTTTATCCGTGCTTTTAAAAAATCTTCCTTTTTGTTTGATGCTATGGAATCCCGTTGTTATGACGGAACGATTCATGTTCTGGATGAAAATTATCCTGCTAAGAAAAATCATATTATTTATCTGATTGTATTTGAACTGACTTTGATTATTCTATCCGTGATACTGCGTATCTGCGGATTACATATATAGAGGAGAAAACTTATGAACGATATTATCCTGAAAGCCGAAAATGTGTGTTATGCCTATGAAGACGGCAACCAGGCATTGAAAGGAATCAGCCTGGAAATCCGCCGGGGCAGAAAGATCGCTTTTATGGGAGCCAACGGTTCCGGTAAATCCACTTTTTTTCTCTGTCTGAACGGCATACACCGCCCTAAAAGCGGTACGATGTACTTTTATGGCGAACCTTATGACTATAGCCGGAAAGGTCTTTTAGCCCTTCGCAGTAAAGTGGGCATTGTATTTCAGGACCCGGATAACCAGTTGTTTTCAGCCAGTGTATATCAGGAAATTTCCTTTGGCATCCTGAATCTGGGCGTTGATGAAGAAACCGCTAAAAAAGAGGTGGAAGATGTGATCGAACATCTTGAAATTACCCCTTTTCGCAGCAAACCTACCCACGCCTTAAGCGGCGGGCAGAAAAAGCAGGTATCGATCGCAGATATTCTGGTTATGCATCCCGATGTAATAATATTTGACGAACCGGCTGCAGCACTGGACCCCAAGCACACCACCCTGGTAAACCAGATCATTGATCAATTAACCAATCAGGGAATCACGGTCATTATATCCACACACGACGTTGATTTTGCTCTGAAATGGGCTGATGATGTGGTATTGTTTAAAGACGGTACCGTTTATATGGAAGGAGCACCGGAAGAAGTCTTTGTAAATAAGTCCGTGCTTCACCAGACAAATCTGGAACAGCCGGCTGCAATCCAGCTATTTGAAAGTCTTTGCAAGAAGGGAGTCCTTCTCCCCTCTCTCCCACTGCCAAAAAGCCTGTCTACATTGGAGGGCTATATTGAAAAAATAAGTACAAAACCACATTATGGAGGAACGAAATTGGAAGACACGAACAAGAAACAGGCAATTCTGGTAGTTAGCTTTGGAACCAGCTATGACGAAACCAGAAAGGTGACCATTGATGCCATCGAAGATTCTATTCAGGCGGCTTTTCCTGAATTTAGGGTTTACCGTGCCTGGACAAGTAAAATGATTCTGGCAAAGATTAAAAAAAGAGATGGAATCCACATTCACAATGTTAAAGAAGCAATGGAACAAATGAAAGCAGATGGGATTACGGATGTTATCGTTCAGCCAACCCATGTTATCAACGGCATTGAGAATGACCTGATGCAGGAAGATGCACTTTCCTATCAGGAATCCTTTCATTCCATACGCTTTGGCAACCCGCTGCTCACGACGGAGGAAGATAATCAGACGGTAATGCAGGCCGTTGCAAGTGAATTTTCTACCCTCTCTGAAGATGAAGTACTGGTTATGATGGGACATGGTACCACCCATTATGCCAATGCAATCTATGCTGCGCTGGATTATGCTTTCAAAGATTATGGTCACGAAAATATATACCTGGGTACTGTGGAAGCCTATCCTTCCATGGCCTCAATTTTAAAAATGATTGCAGCAAAACAACCGAAAAAAGTTGTGTTGGCACCATTTATGATCGTTGCCGGCGACCATGCCCGGAATGATATGGCAGGAGATGACCCCAAGTCTTGGTACTGTCAGCTGAAAGAAGCGGGCTATCCCGTGGAATGTGTATTAAAAGGTCTGGGTGAATACTCCAGTATTCGTAATCTGTTTATCAATCATATTCTAATGACTTTAGATGAAAAATAAAGATGTACCCCTAAAAATCCGATTGTTAATGACAGTCGGATTTTTATTATATCCAAATCAAATGTTGTGTGTTTTCTCTATCTTTACAGGGCGGATACTACTTTATAATTTTTCAACCCCTTGTATTCACTATCCTTTGGTGATATAATATTCATATCCCCCCATAGGGGATATGAATGGAAAGGAAGTGCGGATTATGAAAATAACTTTCCAAAAACACATTGCTGTATTTAGCGCCATCGCTGCAGCTGTTCTTTATTCCATAAGTTCCCCGGTTTCCAAACTGCTGTTATCGGAAATACCGCCTGCCCTTATGGCATCCCTGCTCTACCTGGGTGCCGGATTTGGAATGGCATCCATTAATCTGATTCAAAAAAAGGCTGCTCCCCCTTCCAAAGACACGCCTTTTGTAAAACGGGATTTTCCCTACATTGCCGGTATGATTTTACTGGATATTGCGGCTCCTTTTTTATTAATGACGGGACTTTCAAAAGCCTCCGCAGCCAATGTATCTCTTTTAAATAATTTTGAGATTGTAGCTACTTCACTGATCGCTTTTACCCTGTTCCGGGAAAAAATCACAGGAAGGCTCTGGTTTGGCATCGGGTTGATTACGCTTTCCAGCCTGATTTTATCTCTGCCCGAACCTGGAAGCCTCTCATTTTCCTACAGCTCACTCTTTGTCCTGGGCGCATGTGTATGCTGGGGATTTGAAAATAATTGTACCCGTATGCTTTCGAAAAACAGTCCTTTGAAAGTGGTTATCATCAAAGGCTTTGGTTCCGGGACCGGCTCCTTGCTCCTATCCTTTCTTCTACATGAGAACGGTATTCCCGCCCTTTATATCTTCTGTACCCTGATCTTAGGCTTTGTATCCTATGGCTTGAGTATTTTTTGCTATGTATATGCCCAAAGAAGCCTGGGGGCAGCAAAAACCAGTGCCTATTACTCTATTTCACCATTTATAGGGGTATTTCTCTCCCTGATCATTTTCCGGGAAATACCCCATATAAGTTTTGTTCTGGCATTTCTGGTAATGGCTGCAGGTACATACTATACCTCAACAGATGCTAAAAAGAGCCGCTTCCCGTTCTTTCGTAAAAAGCCAATTACTCATGTTCAGATTTAATATTGGTTATTTCCCCAATATTTTATCTACAACACCGTCTAACAGCAGATCCTGCCCTCTGGTATCCAGAACGTAGCTTGCCAGGTACTGGTTATCGGTAATAATACCATCTACGCCCATATCCACATATTTACGAATAGATTTTTCGTTATTTAAGGTCCATACATAGATTGGCTTTCCACTGTCTTTCAGGCGGCTTATCATATTTCTCGTTACAAAGGTAGCTTCCACACTGAATGCATCCGCTTCCTCCATATTTTCCAGGCTTCCATACGCAACGGCTGATATGGAACCTGTTTTTATTTCCGGGGCAAGCTCTTTTATCTTTTTCAGTATTTTACGATCCATGGATACCACGATACACTGCTCCTGATATTGGTATTGCCTTATAAGGTCAACTGTGCTCTGTTCCAGGTTCTGCTCATGTCCGGTACTTTTCAATTCAATCATTAATTTTATATTTCTTCCTGCTTCCTGAATCATTTCCTCCAGAGTAGGTATTCTTTCGTCTTTGTAGCGGTAAGCAGTGCGGATTCCTGCATCAAACTGCCTTACTTCACTATAATCAACATCCCATACATTTTTTCCAACTCCGGCTGTCCTTTCAAAATTAGCATCATGCATGACAATCAGCTGCCCGTCTTTTGTTTCCTGCACATCAATTTCTGCATAATCTGCTTTACTGTCTATAGCTTCCCGCAGTGCTGCTATTGTATTTTCCGGGGCGAACATAGCGCCTGCACGATGGGCAACAATATCAACATGATCATGATCATCCCGCAGCATGGCAGCGCTTACGGCATAAGGTGTATAATCAATATACATGCCCAGTATCAGAAATACCATAACAAGAATGACCACCTTTTTTGACAGCCGCAACAGCAAATGCCTGTCATCTTTTTCGGGCTTCTCAATGCTGCACCCGCTCTGTTCGTAATAGTATACCGAGATAAAACCCAGATTAATGACCGCGAGGCCAATGGTGCTCAGTACAATTCCAATGCCGCTCCAAACCGTTAGATTGAACCAGAAATAGTCCTTTGCTTCCAATCCCGTGCGGCAGAACTTTGCAACTGCCAGAAGAACGGCAATTACTGCTGCTGCTGTAATGATTTCAAAAATAATGTAAAGTATATTCCAGATAATGAATGAAAAAACAGAGCCGAAAAATTTATGCTTAGTTTTTTGAATACTCTCTTTGCATCCCTGAAAGAAACTTTTCTTTTCCAGGACTACTTCATGCAGGCTGAATACCAGCCGAAAAACAATTACCATTACCATCAGCATAGCCGCCACAAATATAATATTTAAAACTTTATTCTCCAAAATGAAATCCAGGATAAACCCCGGTATTTCGAAGCCCTGGAAAGGTCCCGAGGTAAAAGGGATACCAGCCAGAGGCATCAGCAGGATGACAAAGAACAGCAACGGCAAATTAAATGGCTTAAATACGATAATTGCTTTTTTCATAGACTGGAACAACAGTCCCCGCACCTTAATCGGATCATGTCTTCTGCTGTGGTCAAAATATATAATGATTCCCGTTATCTCCATATAAATAAAAAATGCGAGTAAAAACAGCAAAAATAACAATCCCAGAATCAGGATCGGGGATGAAAACAGACGGCCTGCATTATCCATGGTTATATAATATAAATCAGCCCGGGTCATCAGCTCTTCTAACCCTTCCTGCAAGAAAACAAGACCGGTCATCCAGACCATTTTATAAATCGCTTCAAATAGAAGTAACGTTGTCCAATCCCAGCTTATTAACTGTAACGTTTTTTTATATTTTTGTATCATAACTATTCCCTCCCAGTGTATATACGCCGGACAGTACCGCTTCTTAATCCAGGATTTTTTTTAAAAAAAACTGGCATACCTATGCATAAGGTACACCAGTTAGTATTCCATTTTTATGGACATAAACTCCTGTTATATAAAAGAAATTTTTACGCATCACCGGAACGGTTGAACTGTATGGCATTTACTAATACCGCACCCAAAATCAGGCCGCCTCTGACAATATACTGGATATATTCGCTTACGTTCATAAGCGTCATGCCATTTAATAAGATGCCCAGGAAAATAATACCCACAAAGGTTCCTCTTACTTTGCCGATTCCTCCGTTCATGCTGGCTCCACCAATAATTACAGATGCTATGACATCCATTTCCCATCCTTTTCCAAAGTTATGAGCAGCAGACATTACCTGGGAGGAACACATAATTCCGCCAAGAGCCGCCAATACCTGTACGCCCACCATGACAAGAATTTTTACTTTTTTTACATTGATTCCGGACAGTCTTGCAGACTCCGGATTACCACCAACCGCATAGACAGCCCTTCCAAATGTGGTATAAGACATAATGATATGTACAACGATAAATATAACGATTAGAATAATTGCCGGTACCGGCACAGGACCGATAGATCCGGCTCCCAGAACATTATACCACGCCGGAAGAGACGTTAGCGGAAAGCCTTTTGAAAGAAGTGCCGCTGCTCCATATAGGACATTCATCATTGCAAGTGTTATAATAAACGTGGGGATGTTGAACCTGGTTCTCAGAAAACCGTTAAATACGCCTATGAGGGCTGCTGCTGCAATAGCCAGTATCATTCCCACAATGACTCCATATGCCAGAGGCATAATCCCCAGAGATTCCAGTTTTCCCGCGGTAAGAGCCGTAATAATTCCCGACAGCGCCACGGTGGATGAAATGGAAAGATCGATCTCCCCGCAGATGATTACCATTGTCATACCAAATGCAATCACACCTTTTAAAGCGGAACTTCTCAGAATCCCAAGTAAATTAGAGCTGGTGAAAAAGCCTGTCGCTGTGAATGCGATTATAATTGTAATGATCAGCAGAACGACTTCCATTACATTGGACTTTAAGATTTTTTTAACATCAACACTTTTTGTTTTCATATTGACCTCCTAGCCCATACATAACGTATATAATTCTTCCGCAGTCACGTTTTCTGGGTATACTTCATTTATGATTTTTCCTTCATACATAATTAAAATTCTGTGACAGACCTCCAGGAGCTCCTCCAGTTCCGAAGATACCATAATACTGGATACCCCTTTTCTGGACTGTTCCCAGATAATCTGAAAGATCTGCTGTTTAGCATTTACATCAATTCCTCTGGAAGGCTCATCAAAAAACATGATCTTCGGGTTTGTATTCAGCCAGTTCCCCACAACAACTTTCTGCTGGTTTCCTCCGGACAGAGATAACACCGGAAGCTGAACATCCGGAACCTTGATCTGCAGTCCCTCAACCTGCCTGCTTACGTATTTCTTCTCTTTGTTTCTCTGGATAAATTTGTGCCTGCCAAGGTAATCAATACTGGCTACACACAGATTACCATAGACGGACATTATCTGAACCAGTCCTTCTTTTTTTCTATCCTCCGGTGTCAGGGCAAATCCTTTATTTCTCATTTTTACCGGATTTGGATTTTTGATTTCCTCTCCATAAAATTCGATTCTTCCGGAATCAAATGGATCGGCGCCGAAGATTGACTTCAGAAGCTCTGTTCTCCCCGCCCCTAACATTCCCGCAATCCCCAGTATTTCATTTTCTTTAACGGAAAATGTGATATCTGAAAATACATTTTTTCTCGTTAACCCCTCTATTTTTAAAATCTCTTTTTTACCCGCAACCAGATCCTTGGGTCTTGTCTTAATTTCCACATTTCCAAACATCATCTTTACCAGTTGTTTATGGCTGGTATCTTTCATTACCGTTTTACCGATAAATACACCGTCCCGCAGAACTGTACAGGTATCTGCAATCTGCCACAGTTCCTGAAGCCTGTGAGAGATATAAATGATAATGACGTCTTTTTCTTTTAGTCTCCGGATCATGTCAAATAGCAGTGCGATTTCATGATTGGCAAGAGAGGATGTGGGTTCGTCCAGCATTAAAACTTTTGGGCTTGCACTCATTGCTTTTACGATTTCTACCATCTGGCATTGCCACAGACTTAAGTTCGCCACTATCTCTTTGGGTGAAATGTCTACTTTTAAATCTTCCAGAACGGACTTGGCACGCTTATATGTTTCTTTCCAGTCGATAAACTTTCCTTTCATAGGCAGCCTTCCCATTAAAATATTCTCCGCTACCGAGAGTCCCGGAATCAGGCTTAATTCCTGATAAACGGTGGCTATCCCCTTGCTGAAGGCTTCCTGTGGGGAACTGAGTTTCAGCCTTTCATCATCTAAATAAAAATTACCCTTAGTGGGTTCTACTGCTCCCGAAAAAACTTTAACCAACGTAGACTTTCCGGATCCGTTTTTGCCGATAAATGCATGCACCTTTCCACTTTCAAATGATACTGTCACATCGTTAAGGGCAATTGTTCCAGGGTAAACCTTTGTTATATTTTCCGCTTTTAAAACACTCATGGTTTCACCTCTCCTAATCCAGGGCTGACTGAGCCCAAAGCCTATTTGCCTGTCTTCTCAGCCAGATCTTTTTCAAATGCCTGTACAGCCGGGATATCGTCCCTGGTCAATACAATGCCCGGAACCACAACTTCTTTTCCGTAAGAAGCCTCTTCCCCCATAATTGCTTTAATCAAAACTTCCATTGTATTATATCCGATGGTATAGGGATCCTGCCCCGTTACGCACTGCAAAATGTTATCATCTGACTGAATAAATGCTGCCTGCTGTTCTGCCGCATCGGTGCCAAAGACTACCGTTGTCCCGGCTTTTCCTGCATTTTTCACAGCCATAGTAGCCCCGATTGTGCCACCGTCATTAGCTGCCCAGATCATGTCAATTCCACCTTTTGATTCATTTGCCGTTAAAATGTCTCCCACTACCTGGATCGCCGTATCCTGAAGCCATGCATCCTGATCCGCTACGATTTCCACATCCAGTCCTTCTAACTGATCAACAAATCCGGTTCTTCTCGCCGTAGACTGCTCGGGAAGGAGGGATTTGTATTCTACGATAGCAATTTTTGCTTTTCCGCCTAATTTTTCTTCAATATACTTTCTTGCTTCTTTTCCCGTTAATTCTCCTAAGTTGTAATTATCCGATGTAAATCCACCACATACAAAGGGTGCATCTTTCAGCTGGGTATTGCCCACTGCTATTTGAAGCCCCTTCTCATTTGCCATTTTCAGGGTCTGGATGGATGAAGTTTCATTCAACGGAGATATTGCAATTCCGTCTATCCCCTGTGTTACATAGGTATTAATCAGCTCTGCCTCTTTTGCCTGGTCGTTGTTGGTATTACTCAGCATGCAGGTTACTCCATAATGATCAGCCGCTGCCTGATACCCCATCTGCATCAACATCATAAACTGATCCTCCTGGAATACAACCCCTGCCACTTTAATATCCTTTGGATCTTTCTTTGCTTCCTTTGTAGACCCCTGTTCCGTTTCCGGGGCTTTCGTTTCGTCCCCCGCCGCTTTTGACTCTGAGGTGTCCGCCTCAGTTTTCATTTCTGTTGATTCCTTATTTGCTTCTGTTTCTTTCACTGTACCCTGACCCGCTGTGCTCGCTTGTGTTCCTTTCGTACTCTCTGTCCCGCTTCCACATGCTGCTAATGATAATGTCATCCCCAATGCCATCATAACTGCCAATACTTTTTTTACCTTCATCCCGTTTTCCTCCGCAATTTAATATTTACCCGACTGAATCTGTTCCTTCCGGTATTCCTGTGCCGCATCATAGATCGCAAGTATTTTTTCAGGCGGTACATTTGCCTGCAGGTTGTGCACCTGGTTAAAGACGTAACCGTTCTTTTTTGAAAATATCTGTATTAACTTTTTAACCTCTGCCTGTATCTCTTCCACCGTTCCATAATTACAGGTAACCTGGGTGTTGGACCCTCCGCCCCAGAATACCAGATCATCACCGAATCGCTCTACCAGCGCCTCGGGATCCATTCCTTTAGCCGCAATCTGAATGGGATTTAGAATCTGAACACCTGCATCGATTAAGTCGGGTATTAATTCTAAAATGGCACCACAGCTATGTAAAAATACTTTGACCTCCGGATAATTTTCTCTGATATAATAAAAGATTTTTTTGTGATAAGGCTTTATCATCTCCCGGTAAACCTCTTTGGAAATCAGCGTAGACTCCTGGGAGCCCAGATCATCCCCAAACTGTATGATCTGAATATACTGATGTACTCTTGGCATAAGTCTTTTCAGGCTTTCGATATAAGAGTCAGACAGCCTATTCAGGTAAGCATGTACCAATTCCGGTTCCGCCAGAAGATTCATAAAGAAATTTTCAAAACCAAAATCAGATTCTCCTGCCTCTAATATATTTCCTCCGAATTCCATTAACACTGCCCTGTCTGTGTTTTCATAAGCGTCTTTTGCCTGCTGCTCCATATAACAGATTTCTTCTTCTGTGATAACCGGAAATGTAAAACTTTCCAAATCTCCTGCATCTTCCGCCTCCGCAAGCGGATGACAGGTCTGATCAAAATAATAGCCTTCTCTTGGCATTATGGCTAATACTTTCCCATCCCTCTGTATGGTTAATTCTCCATTTTCCATTGGTATCGGATGATAGTCTTCCGGTACCATACATTTGATCCCCCTTCCGTTATCTCCTGCTTTCCACCGGTCTATTTTCACTCCAAATGCTGCAGCCAGGCGGTGTACCTGAACCACATCTGCACCCAGCCTGTCGAGTATCTCTTTCTCTGGTTCCGCCAGCTGTTGAAAGACATCATACAATTTTGTAGTGGATGTATCCAGCCCCAGATGCTCTTTTAATTTCTGATATGCCCAGATACTGATGCCGGTAGATCTCATGGCTCCAAAATCAATGGGAATGACATCTAATTTCCGGTGGTTCAGTGCTGCAATTATTCTTTCCCGCGAATTCATTTTATTACCTCCCTGCTTTTTCTTAATAGTATCACCGTTATACTAATTAATCAAGTTGTTTTTCTTTTATATAATCATTTTGTACAAATATTACAATAATTACTAGTCATAAATATGCATATTTTACAAATATATTTTATTAATAATATATCCAATTTACTTTCATTCCAAGATTTGATAAACTCATTTTATAAATACTGGTTACGTTTTTGGGATGGATCAAGAAAAAGTATATACTGATTCGTATCTTTCAGTTATAATTAGAATGACAGAAATGCAACAGCGTCAGAACAATTTTATAAAGGAGGATTTTATGGAAACCATAGGATCTAATGCACAGGATTTAAAAGCAAGCAACCGCATGTTGGTTTTAAAAATAATAGCAACACATTTTGGACTTTCCAGGACACAGCTGGCTTCCATTACCGGACTGTCTAAAATGTCTATCAGCAATATTGTATCGGAATTAATCGCTTCCAGTTATATCGCAGAATTTGAAAATCAAAAAGAGGCCACCTCTTCCGGCCGCAAACCTCTTTCGCTGAAGCTCTCGGATGATTCACCCTGTATCTGCGGAATGTTAATTGAGCGGGATTTTCTTCAGATCGCCCTGGGGGATTTAAGCGGTACGCTGATTCTGCCACCTGTTAATGTCCCTCTGGACAATCATGCTCTTTCCAGCGATGAGGTGATTCAATATCTCTATCAGGCATTTATGACGTTAAAAGACCGGACGGGGCGCAGTATCATTGCCATCGGAATCTCTTCCATTGGTCCTTTGGACAGTAAAAATGGCTTAATTCTAAGGCCTCCGTTCTTTCACAATATTGAAATTATGCCTATTATTTCTGAAATGATGAAATTGACAGAGATTCCAACTTATCTGATGAACGAATCCAATGCAGGTGCTTTGGCTGAAAAATTATACGGAGATGCTTCCGGCATCGCCAATTTTCTATACCTGCACATTACGAATGGCATTGGTGCAGGCGTTGTTCTGGACAACAAATTGTATGACGGGGAATTTGGACAAAATGGCGGACTGGGACATACGTCCATTAACTTTGCAGGACCCAGGTGTGAATGCGGAAATGCAGGCTGCTTAGAGCTCTATGCCAATCTCAAACAGCTGCGTTACCGGATACAGGAATTAAAATACTTATATCCCGCTTCTCCCCTGGCACCATTAAGTGCCCCCTCCTGGATACAGATTCTGGATGCCGCAAACACCCGGGATACGCTGGCTGTCCTGGCACTGGATCAGTTCTGCACCTACATCGCCCAGGCAATCACCAACACTTTAAATATTTTAGACCTCTCAACCATTATTATCGATTACCCCTTTCATGTTCCCGGCAGTACAATGGAAGATCTGTTAATGCAAAAACTTGCGTTATTGAGGCCCCAGCCTTTTTATCACAGTATAAAAGTACAAAAGTCCACTTTTATTGGCAAGGCATCCCTGATTGGTTCTATTTCCATTGTCGCAGATAAAATTTTTGATTTTGAACTGCCCCTCTGCTTTTCCTGCACTAAAACGGATATGAACCTGTAAAAAAAGAACTGCCGGTGCGGAGGGCACTGAAAAAGTGCCCTCCCGCACCGGCAGTTCTTTTTTAGCAGAAGGGGGTGGACCAGCTTCTGCTAAACCCACGCCGCTTCTCTATTCCCTGTTATCATCAATCATATATAACAGTGCATTACAGATACAGGCTGCAATATTGCTCCCGCCTTTTCTTCCCCGGGCAACAATATAAGGAACGTCACTGTCCATAATCAATTCTTTAGACTGTACTACATTTACAAATCCAACCGGAACACCGATAATTAATTCAGGATCTAACTTTTTCTCCTGAATCAGTTCATAAATTCTCACTAATGCCGTAGGCGCATTTCCAATGGCAAAGATTAGTTTTTTCCCCATTGCAGCAGCTTTATCCATACTGGCTGTGGCTCTGGTACTGCCATTTTCCCTGGCTGTCTGCGCCACGTCTTCGTCTGACATAAAGCAGTATACCTCACCGCCGTACTTAGCAAGGGCTTTTTTATTAATGCCGGCTTTTGCCATCTGGGTATCGGTAACGATACAGGCACCTGACTTTATTGCACTGATTGCTTTTGCCACTGCCTCTTCTGAAAAGCACAGATTATCTGCGTAATCAAAGTCGGCACTGGTGTGGATACAGCGTTTGATAATCAGTTCCTGATCTTCTGGAAGTATTCTTTCTCCAAGCTCTTCCGTAATGATTTCAAAACTTCTCTTTTCTATATCTCTGGGTTTTACATTTTCTAATTCTACTTTCATGATGTCCTCTCATTCCACTTATCTGCGTTTTTCAAACATACTCTAACGCACGAAGCTCAAATGCTCTGTTAAATGCCTTCTTCCATAATCTGGTATATTTTCTTCATATCAAAATGCTTTCTCAGCTCTGATGCCAGAATATCATACTGGGTTTCTTTAAATGCCTGGAAGTCTACACTGGTTATCTCCGTTGCATCTATCCCTTTTATTCTGCCCAGTGACATGATCACTTCCTTTGCCACTTCTTCCTTGTCAAAAATGCCGTGTACATAGGTTCCATAGACATGATCTCTGTATGCTCCGTCCGGTTTTTCTTTTGAATGCGTTACCCCGTCAGAGATAGCGGTTAGAGGTACACAGCCTTCTTTTAAAGTACTGCTGCCCATATGAATCTCATAACCTTCCAGCTTTACACCGGAGAGGCTGTCAAGGGGGCCGTCAATCCTGCCAAATGTTCCGGATACCCGGGTTCTTGTCTTTTCTTTTTCAAATACCGTATCCATAGGCAAAAGACCCATTCCTTTGATCTCTCCCCCGGCTTCCACACCCTCCGGATCAGACAGTGTCTCACCCAGCATCTGGTATCCGCCGCAGACCCCAAAAATAATTTTCCCTGCTGCTGCCCGCTTAAGCACTGCTGCCTCCAGACCGTTCTGGCGCATCCACAGCAAATCTTCCATGGTATTTTTCGTACCCGGTAAAATAATCATATCCGGGTTCTTAAGCTCTGAGACGGAATGTACATAACGAAGGGATATGCCCTCCATGCTCTCAAATGGATTAAAATCAGTGAAATTGGAGATTCTCGGCAGGCGTATGACTGCAATATCGATTAAGCCAACTTCCTGATTTCCCGAAAAGCGCTCCGTCAGACTGTCTTCGTCCTCCACCTCTATCTGAAGATAAGGCGCTACTCCCACCACGGGAATACCTGCCCGCTCTTCCAGCATTTCAACTCCCGGTTCCAAAATGGTCTTATCTCCCCGGAATTTGTTAATGATCAGGCCCTTTACCATCGCCTTCTCATCCTCTTCCAATAACATTACCGTACCGATCAGCTGTGCAAACACACCGCCTCTGTCAATGTCTCCAACAAGGAGAACCGGGGCTTTCGCCATTTTCGCCATGCCCATATTTACAATATCTTCCTGCTTTAAATTAATTTCTGCAGGACTCCCGGCACCCTCGATTACAATAATATCGTATTCCTCTTCCAGTTTATGATAAGCACGCAGCACATCAGGAACCAGATTCTTTTTATACGCAAAATATTCTCTTGCGCTCATATTCCCAATCACTTCTCCATTTACGATCACCTGTGAGCCAATATCATTGGTGGGCTTTAAAAGAATGGGATTCATATAAACAGAAGGCTTGATGCCTGCTGCTTCTGCCTGCATAACCTGTGCACGTCCCATCTCAAGCCCTTCCTCTGTAATAAATGAATTTAAAGCCATGTTCTGGGATTTAAAAGGTGCTACTTTGTAACCGTCCTGCTTAAAGATCCTGCAAAGCCCCGCCGCTAACAGACTCTTGCCTGCATTAGACATGGTCCCCTGCACCATAATTGCTTTTGCCATATTTTCCTCCTATGTGACTCTTTTGCTAACCTTTTTCTGATAGAGAGCTTAACCTGCTCCCTGATATGATCATGAACTTACGCTTTGATTTAAAAACGCCGCCAATCTAAGCCCCGGGTGCACAAAACCTCTAATGGTCTGCGTGGCTGTCCCGGGCTCTTATAATCTCCTGCATGATATCAATTAACGCTTCATTTTCTTCATGTGTTCTTACTGCAATTCGGTAATATCCATCACTCAGACCATAGTAATTACTGCAGTCCCGTATGAGAATACCCTGTTCTTTACACTCCTCTGCCAGATTCTCAGGTCCGTGAAAAAAAAGGAAATTGGCTTTTGAATTATAAACCTGAAATCCCAGTTCCTTCATTTTGGTTGATAAATACTGGCGTTCTTCCCGAATCAGTGCCTTGCTGTTTTCTACAAATCCCACCTCGCGCAGCGCTGCTGTTCCTGCCATCTGTGCCGGTATGGAAACGTTCCAGGGCTGGACGGAATCCGCCATTTTTTCTAAAAGTTCCAGATTGCTGCAAAAGCCATATCCCAGGCGCAGTCCCGCCATAGCATAGAGTTTTGTAAATGCTTTTAAGATAAATAAATGATCATTTGAAGTAATTTCATTCTTCATGGTATACACCGCAGCGTCATCTAAAAAATCATTAAAACATTCATCTACTACCATCCAGACATTGCATGCCCTGCATTTATCCAGGATCTTAGCCAGAAAATCCTTCGGGCTTACTAGTCCTGTTGGGTTGTTCGGAACACATAAGAATAACAAATCCAAATCCGGTGTAATGGACTCCAGGTAATCCTCCTGCAGTTCAAAACCCTGCTCTTCTTTCAGGAGATAGTACACTACCTCACACCCATTGATCCGCAGTGCCTGTTCATACTCTGCAAAACCAGGCGCCGCCAGTAATGCTTTTTTCGGTTTGATTGCCGCTGTCAGGGAAAAAATCAACTCTGCCGCACCATTGCCGCAGATGATATGCTCCTTCTGGATACCTTCCTTAAAAGACAGTGCTTCCCGCAGCTTCCCGCAGTGGATATCCGGATAATTCACCGAACTTAAAATCCCTTCATATGCCGCCTGGATGACCGCTTTCGGCATCCCCAGGGGATTGATATTCGCAGAATAATCCATTTTCACTTCCTGGGAATAGATGTCTCCACCGTGTTTGTGTTTTTCGATATCCATTTCCGAGGAATAGATGCCTCCACCATGTTTACGTTTTTCAATATCCATTTCCGAGGAATAGATGCCTCCATCGTATTTATGTTTTTCGATATCCATACCTTGTCCTCTTGGGAGCCATAGACGCTCCCCTCTTCCTGATTCTTTTCTTTATCGGATTAACAAAAGAGAAATCCCCATACCGCAAGCTTTATCACAGCAAATACAAACAAAGATAATATGGCAGTGGCGTAAAGCAGCACATTTGCCCGCTTAATATCTTCCGCCTCCACTGTCCGGACGGGATCTCCAATGGTTGGCTTTTTATACAGCTTTCCAAAATAGCAGGCATCACCTGCCAGTTGTATCTGCAGCGCTCCGGCCATTACCGCCTCTGTCTGTGCAGAGTTGGGGCTTGCGTGATTATAACGGTCTCTTTTATAGATCCGGTATGCATCTTTTACGGAAAGACCTGCAAAAAAAGATGCCCCGATCATCAGATACGCTGAAATTCTTGCCGGTATATAATTTACAACATCATCCAGCTTTGCCGCAAATCTGCCAAAGTAAAGATATTTATCATTTTTATATCCAACCATGGAATCCATGGTATTAATCGCTTTATAAAAATATCCAAATACGGCACCGCCGATCGCCATAAAAAGCATGGGGGCGATAATTCCATCGGATGTATTCTCCGCTACGGTTTCTACTGCTGCCTTTGTTACACCGGTTTCATCCAGGCTCTTGGTATCCCGTCCCACGATCATGGACACTGCATACCTGCTGCCTTCCAGATCATGCTGCTTTAATCTGTCGTACACTTTCATACTCTCCGTTTTAAGTGATTTCGTAGCCAAAAGCTGGTAGCACATAATCGTCTGTAAAACGAATACCAGCCCGCTGCTTAGAAGACCCGCCAGATATAAGATGAGCCAGGGTACCGCTGTGGTGATGCCTGCAACGATTACAACCAGTACAACGCCTGCTGCAAGCTCTCCCTTTTCCGATTTTGGAAATACACTTCGAAGTCCTTTTTCCGTAACGGAAATCAGATTCCCCACCAGCCGGATAGGATGATAGATGAAATGCGGATCTCCAATAATCAGATCCAGCAGAAAACCTAATATTAATGCTAATATGGATGATAACATCCTTCTCTTCCTCCACTTTCACTTCGTAATTCCCTGTAGGATACACACTGTTTCAGGAATCGGTACGGCACCGCCGGATTGGAATAATAATAGAGATGGGGAAATCCCGCAATCAGCTGCCCGCTGCCGCAGATACATTCCCACTCTCTTTTCCCGGCAGGTTTTCTTGCCTGAAAACTGCTGCCCGTATTCGTGCTGTCAAAATAATGAAATTCATGAGCCTTAATGGTACCAATATCCATTCCCAGCAGTTGATCCTTTCTGGGTGTCAAATCGATGTATCCAAATCTTCCCAGCTTTTCTGTACGGTATGCCCTGCCGGAAATGACTCCAGCCATTTCGTAAGTATTCCCTTCCATATCTTCCATCTGTTCATGGAGATACAAGAAGCCACCGCATTCTGCCATGCAGGGAAGACCGGATTCCAATTTTTCCTTAATATCCTGCCTCATAATTTTATTTTGATGCAGTTTTTTGGCAAACAGCTCCGGGTAGCCTCCGTATAACAGCAATCCGTCTGCACCTTCCGGAAGCTTCGCATCTGTAAGGGGCGAGAAATATACAAGCTTTGCACCCATTTCTTCCAGAATGCGAAGGTTATCCTGGTAGATAAAGCAAAACGCTTCATCTGAAGCTACTGCAATCACCGGATTGCCCGCCACCTTTTCAAACTCCGGCGGGTTGCCACTGATGGATGGTGCCGTACCAGCCAGTTCTATCAGTCCATCTATATCCAGCGTCTCTTCCAGAACTGACGCCAGGTTTCTCAGTTTCTCTTCCAGATCTTTGACTTCATCCGGCAGCACCAGCCCCAAATGCCTGCTTTCAATGAGGCAATCTGTTATCTTTGGCACATAGCCGTACACTTTGACGCCAATTTCTTCCTCAATGGCTGCCTTTATCCTGGGATAGAGCATTGGCGACATCTGATTGAGGATTACTCCTTTTAGATGGCTGTCCGGTTTATACTCCACAAATCCTTTGATCTGTGCAAGCACCGATATGCTCATGCCCCGGCAGTTTACCACCATTACCGCCGGTGTATCTGTGGCGGCTGCAAGTTCATAGGTACTGGCGGTAACGGATGTCCCCCCCAGTCCGTCATAGAATCCCATAACGCCCTCCATAACGGAAATATCAGTGTCTTGGGCTGTTCTGGTAAACAAATATCTGGTCACTTCCGGGTTAGTAAAAAACAAATCCAGATTGGCTGACTTTGCTTTGATGACCTTGCTGTGAAACATGGGATCTATATAGTCGGGACCGCTTTTGAAGGAGGAAACTTTTAGTCCCCGCTCCCGCAGTGCCTGCAAAATGCCACAGGTTATTAACGTTTTTCCGCTGCCGCTTGCTCCTGCGGTGATTAAAATTCTAGGCTGATGCATGCTATCTCCTTTCAGACAGGCTATTCCTGTGACAGGCAGTACCAGAGTGTGTTTCAAGATCATTCCCCTGTGCAGGAAATAATATAAACCGGATTCTGTCCCATCATCATATGATAATTGCCTACTTCTTTTGATTTTCCCACCGACACGGCAGCAATATCCGTATCCTTCACCGGCAGTTCCTTCAGGCAGTTCAGTGCTTCCGCTACGGTTTCCAGGGCAATGGCATTAATCACAATCCGGGCTTTTGGATTTTTCCCCAGGATTAATTCCATGATCTGCTTCAGATTTCCGGATGAACCGCCGATAAATGCATGGGTTGGTGCAGGCAGTTCTTCCAATGCTTCCGGTGCAAGCCCTTCCACTACATTCAGATTCGGGACAGCAAATTTCTTTTTGTTTTCCCCAATGAGCCGAACCGCTTCCTTTTTCTTCTCAATCGCATAGACAACGCCATTCCAGGACTGCAGTGCCATCTCCACGGATACGGAGCCGGTTCCTGCGCCAACGTCATAGATAACGGAATCCTCTTTCAACTGAAGCTTTGATAACGAAATACTGCGTACTTCACTTTTTGTCATTGGCACCTTATCCCTTAAGAATGCTTCATCCCGGGTTCCATGGGTAACCACCATAGAAGCCTCCGGATTTTCGATCAATACTACCGATAACTTTTCAAAGGTCTCTTCCGACATGGAATTTGCTGTACCGCTTAAAATACGTTCATTTGAATAGGACAGGTTTTCTCCGGTATGCACTTTTACATCCGAAAGCCCATAACTGCACAGATCCCGGCATACCTGATTTACACCATCCTGCTGCCCGATCAGGGCAAATACCTTTTTATGGCGCTTTACCGCTGCTATCAGATTCTGTTCCCTCCCATGGAGGCTCATCAGATAAACATCCTCCCAGGAAGTGTGCAATTTCCCACAGAAGTAAACAACGGAAGATATCCCGGAATAGACCTTTGTATGGTAATCCCCAAACAAATCCAGCATTTTTTTTGCCCCGCTATAGAAACCAATATCACCGGACAGTAAAATTGCAATCTTTTTATATGCGGGATGTGCTTGTACAAAGTCTTTGATTTCATTTTCTCTGTAGGAAACGAAAACAGGCTTTCCAAGATTCTCCACTGTTTTTAAGATTCTGGCGGCTCCAATCAATACATCTGCTTCCTCACAGGCTGCAAATGCTTCTCTTGTCATATTTTCTTGCGTTCCCATACCAATCCCGATCAGTGACACCAAGCGTTTTTCTTTCTTCTCTTCCTGGTTTAATGCCCCAAATCTCTGCCTTAGCATTTCTTTTATTTCTTCCATGGAAAATCCGGTATTTTCTACCGGTCTGCCAATCAGAACCACTTGTGCACCGGCACGTCTGGCTGCTGTTATTTTCTCTTCAAATCCTCCGGATTTCCCGGAATCTTTCGTAACCAGATAGGATGCACCAATCTGTTTTAACATGGCAACATTTAATTCTTCCGAAAATGGTCCCTGCATGCAGATCAGGTTCCTGCCCTGAAACCCTAATTCTGCACAGGCTGCTGCAACATCTGGTGTAGACAGAACCCGGGCAAAAATGCGGGACTGAAAGCCTGGGATTGCAGTAAATTTTGCCAGTTCCTTGCTGCCCGTGGTAACCAGCACATTTCCCTTTGTATTTTTAAGGAATTCCACCGCTTCCTCTATGGAAGCCACAACCGTAATATCCCGATCCACATTTAGATGACTGTTTCCTCTTAAGAGGCGTAAATATTCCATGCCGCACCGGGTGCAGGCAAGTTGAATATTCTCAGAAACAGCAACGGCATAAGGATGTGTGGCATCAATAACCAGGTCTATCTGTTCTTCCTTCATCAAGTCTGCCATCTGCTCCGTGGTTAAACGCCCGGTATGCACCCTTATACCCGGAGCGGATTCTTTTTGTGCATCCGATATCGCATCGAAGGAAATCAGCTGTCCGCCATACTCCGTTGCAACGCAGGCATGAATTTCCACAGCCTGATCCGCTGACTCCGGGCACAGGTAACTGGTACAGTGCTGTACCAGTTCACGCCCTTCCGTTGTTCCGGCAAAAATCAGGATCTTATCCATGTCTGTATCCTCTTGGGGTAACCATCTTCCCGTCTATTTCTTTTGTCTGGGAATTACCGATAAACACAGTGGTAAACATGTCCACTTTGGTATCACGCAGTTCTTTTAAAGTCATAACCTCCATGGATTCTCCCTCTCTGCCGATATTCATTACAATACCGCAGATTGTTTCTCCCCCTTTATGCTGCATCATAAGATCACATGCCTTCTGCAGGTAATCATGACGTTTTTTACTGGAGGGATTATACAGACAGATCACAAAATCTGCTTCCGAAGCCAAAACCAGCCTTTTTTCTATTTTTTCCCAGGGTGTTAAGAGATCACTTAAGCTGATTAATGCGAAGTCATGGATTAAGGGTGCTCCAAGTACGGCTGCTCCGCCGGTAGCTGCAGTTACTCCCGGAATGACTTCTACTTCAATCTCGGGATACTCTGCACCAATTTCCAGCATCAGTCCGGACATACCATATACACCTGCATCCCCACTGCAGATCATCGCAACATTTTTACCTTTTTTCGCCTCTTCAAAAGCAAGGACGCAGCGATCTACCTCTTTAGTCATGGGTGTGGTCAGGAACTCTTTTCCTGCAAAATGCTCTTTTACCAGATCTACATACACCGTATAACCGATAATTGTATCACAGCCATTCAGGGCATTTGCTGCACGCATGGTCATCTGTTCATATTCTCCCGGTCCAATTCCAACTACATATATCTTATTCAAATTCAACACTCCATTCTCTTAGGGCAATGGCGGTTGTAATGCCTTTTGCCGCTTTCTTTTTTTGTATTAATCTGCCTCTCAGGCTTCCAAGTACCGCACTTCTTTCGCATACATTGGATACTCCTGTAATTTCTTTTACAAATTCCGACTCCGTAAATGTTCCCTTTACTTCTGATAATTCTTCTTTGCTGTAAGTTACAAAGGGAATCTTATATTTTTCACAGAAGCTTAAGATGCCGGGTTCTTCCGCCTTCAGATCGATACTTGCGATCTGTTCGATACCATGAATGGAGAATCCCGCCGCACTTAACGACTCCATCACTGCCTGCTCAATTTCCGCTGCATCCGTTCCCCTGCGGCAACCGATTCCAACCGTCAGGATTTTGGGAATCAGATGGAGCGTATGCTTAAAGGGCTGGATATTAGGATAAAGCGTTACTGCCATTCCATTGGTCCCTTCGAATACCTGCTCTTTGGTTACCGGAATAATTTCTTCCGGAATCTGGTCCAGCACCGGAAAATCACTGTAAAATCCTACCGGCTTTTCATCCAGTACATCTGCGGAGATTTCCTTTGCATAAGTCATATTTTCAATATATAATCTGTTTTTCTTCGCAAACACGTCTACGGCAAACTTTCCGTTTACATCCGTAGCAGTGGTAATAACCGGTATGGCACCTGTTAAATTGGCAAGCACCCCAGCCAGATCATTTGCGCCTCCCAGATGCCCCGATAACAGCGAGATTGCAAATATTCCTTTTTCATCCATGACTACCACTGCCGGATCCTTTGTCTTATCACGGACAAACGGGGCAATGCTTCGGACTGCAATTCCCGACGCTCCAATAAAGCAAATGGCATCACATGCTTCGAACATCTCCCCCGTCCATTCCTGAAGGGGCTTTGTCAAAGGGATCAGCTGATGTGGTTCGGCATACTTTTTCATTGCATAAGCCTCACAGCAGTACCCCTGCATTTCCAGGGCCTCTGACAAATTGCGGCAGAGCCTGCTCCCACGTTCGGTAAAACTTATCATTGCTAATTTCATATAAACTCCTATCCTGTGCCGCAATTACTCTGTTGTACTAGTGTCTCCCGGCGTATTTGCTCTCCGCGCGGCACTAGCTTCCCGGAACTCTGTTGTAAATGCAGGATTGTATAATTCTGAACGGTCATAATGGCTATGGCTGACCACATCGCCAATGATCATAAGGGCTGTTTTTGTAATCTGATTTTCCGCCGCTGTTTTCGCAAGTGTCCCTACCGTGCAGACAAATGCTTTCTCGTCCTCCCAGGTAGCCTTGTATACGATTGCAGCCGGGGTATCCGCAGTATAGCCGCCCGCAATTAAACGTTCTGACAGCTTTTCCAGCATTCCGGTACTTAAGAATACAACCATGGTCGCCTGATGTGCTGCGAACGATGCAATTTCTTCTTTTTCCGGAACGGGAGTACGGCCTGCCATACGGGTAATAATAACGCTTTGTGATACATTCGGCAGCGTATATTCCAGATTCAGTGCAGATGCTGCACCACTAAAGGAGCTCACACCCGGGCAGTAATCGTACCTGATCTTTTTTTCATCCAGGACATCCATCTGTTCACGGATTGCTCCGTACAGACAGGGATCTCCCGTATGCAGCCTTACCGTAGTAAGCCCTTTTTCCTCAGTGGCAAACATAACCTCCAATACTTCTTCTAACGTCATCGTTGCACTGTTATAAACCCTGCAGTCATCCTTTTTATAATCCAGAAGCTGCGGATTCACAAGAGAACCTGCATAAATGATAACATCTGCCTCTTCCAATAATTTTTTCCCGCGGACTGTGATTAAATCTGCCGCTCCCGAACCTGCTCCTACAAAATGTACCATTTTAATTCTCCTTTGCAATAATTAATGAGTAATATCCGGCATCTTCCGGTATTTCTTCCACCGAACGGTAGATTTTTTCGTTTTCCATACCGCAGTTTTCAATCATAACTGCTCTTTCATTTCTCTTTTGCAGTTCTTCTTTTACCATCGCCATTTTTTTGCCTGCCTTCATCAGTACCTTTGTACCCGGAAGTTTCAGCGCATCTTCGATTTGATAAGATGCCGGAATGACATGTAAAGGCTCCGCTTTTTCCACCAGTCCAATATTTAAACGGGCAGCTACAGCGCAAAAGGAGGTAATGCCGCTTACAATCTCTACTTCATATCCTCTGTCCTGAATCCTTTTATGTATATATAAATAAGTGGAATACACCGTTGGATCACCCAGTGTTAAAAAGGCGACATTTTTCCCTTCTTTTAAATATTTTTCTACCTGGTCAGCACCCTCATTGTGACTGCTTTCCAGTTTTTCATGATCCTTAGTCATTGGCATGTGTACGGCAATGATCTCTTTCTCATCCAGCTCTTTTACAGCCTGTTTTGTTATCTGATACGCAACGCTTTCTTCTTTTACTTTTCCCGGCACTGCAATCACTTCGCTTTCCTGAATAATGCGGACTGCTTTTAATGTGAGTAATTCCGGGTCCCCCGGTCCGATTCCTAAACCAAATAATTTACCTGCCATTTTCTTAACCTTTGCCACTTGCTGGGAAGGAATTCTTGGCTGCCTTCCCGTAGCTTCCTTTCTGCTCTGCTTATTGATTTATCTGTTATATTCTCAGCTATTGTTAATCTGATCCCTTGTTATCGAATAAATATAATGAGGCATATCTATACCATAATAATGCTTCACAAACTGCCCTTTTTGCGTCATTCCATTTCTGAGCGCTACCTTTTGGGATGGGATATTGGTATCACGTATAATGGAATATAGTTCCGGTACCTCTAAAACTTCAAATGCATATTTTTTGCAGGCTTCCGCCGCTTCCGAAGCATATCCCTGATGACAGTATGTCTTTTGAAACAGATACCCCACTTCCGGAACCTCCACGCCTTCTATGTCCTGCATGGTAATACCGCACTGCCCGATCATTTCATTGCTGTCTTTTAAGATGACGGCCCACAATCCAAATCCGCACTGTTGATACCTCATAATCTGGCGATCCAGCCATTCGTGTGCCTCCCGGTCTTCAAATGCATGTTCATAAGCACGCATTACTTCCTCATCCTTTAGCATTTTGCAGAGATCCGGAAAATCTTCTTGTACCATCTCCCGCAAATATAACCGATCTGTTTCCAATATTCTTTTATACGACCGCACAAAATGACTCATTAATTCTTCAACACCGCCCGTCACGCCAAGGGTACCGTATTCATTTGAAAAAAGAATAACACCTGTCTTCAGACTTCCATATGAACGGTGATCTAAATAATAATCTATTTTTTCCAGTACATGCTCCATAACCGCTTCCATGCAACCATAGTCCTTTAAGATCCCTAAAGCCTCTTCCGTGGTAATCGTCTCCAATATTTTCTGTACGGCTTCTATTGGCGCACCTGCTCGGACCGCATTTGCAGCCATAATCTCAGCTCTGGAATCGGCGCATCTGGAATGAGTGTTCATAATCCCTCCAGCAACCTTAATAAATTTCCCAATATGTGCAATAAACAAAATGCCTTTCATTCCAAGCTCCACCGCCATATCAATGGTGTCGCCCACATAATTGCTGCATTTCATGGAGTTGGTAAGATCGATATTCAGATGATCTTTGGAAAATGCTTCTCCATAATTACCAGGAGTAATTACCAGGTATTCTGCACCATTTGCTTTCTTCATCTCCATTTCCAGACGTATACTTGCAATTAATGCTGCTTCACTCATGGGAACTACAATTCCGCTTGTTCCCAGTACAGAAATGCCCCCTTCAATGCCAAGCCTGGGATTAAATGTTTTTTTGGCAATTTCTACTCCCTCCGGTATGGAAATTTCCACTGCAATTCCCCCGTGATAATCCTGTTCTTCACAAATGTCTGTGACAGCTTCCCGGATCATCTGGCGGGGCACCCTGTTAATGGCAGCTGTGCCTACCGGCTGCTCCAATCCCTTCTTCGTAACCCGTCCGACACCCTTTCCTCCATCTATTGTGACTCCTGTTTCTAATGTTTTCCACACCTTTGCATAGACAAGGGTACCTGTCGTAGCGTCAGGGTCGTCTCCCCCATCCTTCCTTACCGCACAGGATACCTGGCTCTCACTGCGTTTAATCTCCTCCAGGTTTAAATGCAGTAAAATTCCCTTTGGAGTCATCAAATCAACTGTGCCCACATCTTTTTTCATCAGGAGCATCATCACTGCAGCCTTTGCTGCCGCTGCTGCACAGGAGCCTGTAGTATAGCCGTATCTGAGCTTTTTATTATTTTTTATTATATAATAATCCTGTAATCCGTTATCCTGATCCATATATGATCCTTTCCATTTTGCTGGCGCTGGCAGAATGCCTTTATTGTGAATTCAAGCTTTATAGCCTGCTGGAGTGTGTTTGAAAGCGTGTTTGAAAATTCCTTTTAGACAACTTCACGTAACACTACAACATTCTGACAGGTACAACAAAAAATCCGTTGTCAAATACACTATAAGACAACGGTTCCATACAAAAAATATACTCCCCGGTTGCCGCAGGGAAATACAATGCAAACAACATAAGCAGGTATCTGACTATACAGTAACGGACTTGTGCGGGAGTTTCACCCGTCTTCCCTATTATCCTGCTAGGGCATGTCTGAAAAATGCTTTCTGACAGATGTACGTCACAGTTTGTGGGAGATTTGTCCCGGATGAAGGGCACGTAGCGGGCTACGTAACCTGAATTCGGGGCAAATATGCCGCAAAGTGGGGCGTGCAGATGGCGGGAATGATTTTTCAGACACGCCCTCGAGCAGGAACTTATATTGACTCTATTTTTCTACAAATTATTATATTATTTACCTTTGATTCTGTCAACTGAAACTATAGTTTATGCCGGTAATTGTTTCTCATTATAAAAAGCCTGACATTCACCCAATCCCGGAATGCTGTTTAAAAAACACTCCAAAAAAGGTATGTAAACACCAGGCTTTCATTCCCTATTTTCATAGATTATTCTTTTTCTTCTTCATCTGCAAACTTTGTTGAAAGTACCTTCCTGGGTTTTTCTGCTTCGTCTTTATCCCATGGCAGCACATCACCGGGATCTCTTAAATAATCCAGAATCTGCCAGATTCCTTCTCCTGTATAAGAGCTTACGCGAAATACTGTCTCGCATCCGGAGAGCCGGAGCCAGCGTTCTGCCTGGTCAGGGTCTCCGGTAGGAGAATCGATCTGGGTTACAATACCAATTACCGGTCTGGTGGAACACGCTGTGACGCAAGGAGGAAACAGGGAATACGGTTCATCTGCATTGATTAAAAGCCCTACCACATCTGCCTCATAGGCATAGAGCGCCAGGGCACGTCCCAGACGGTTCGTCTCCGCGTATTCCCCTGGCGTGTCTATTACAACATCAAAGTGATTTATGTATTGCGTTTTATGGTAATGAATGGTATCACCTTTCAGTGCCTGACGAAGCGTTGTCTTGCCACACTCGCTTCTTCCCATTAATATAATTTTCTTCATATATGATATCTCTTCTCTTACAATCTGTACAAACGACATAAGTAATCAAGTAATCCACGCCAACTGTCTGACGCCCCAGAGCGTGTCTGAAAATTCATCAAGTCCTGGTTATCTCACAAATCGTAAATTTGAGTTTTTCTTCCAGATATTTATTAATTGCCTGAATTGCAGCTTCCACTTCCGAAATTCTGCCGGTAAAAATTAATGTACCGCTGAATCTGTCAATAAATCCCAGATCAATATTAGCTGTCTTTACTGCCATATCACCTGCAATTACAGAAATTTCTGCTGGGCTCATACTCAAGATTCCAATTGCCGCACGCTGATAATCCAGTTGTGGATCTAGCCCCAATTTCCGGTATACAATTGGGTCCGGGCTGGCTATTATGTGTGCCAGAGTTACCTGCTTGCCAGGTACCAGTTCCTGTACGATACGCATTTTATGCTCACCGGGTGTATTAAAATCATCTAAATTCATCCTGTACCCCTTCTCTGCTTTTTATTCTCGTCGGCTGCACGCCAAATGAATACATCTGTAATGCCATTTGGCGGTCGCCCCGAAGTCCAAAAACCTCGTCGCCTGGGACTGGAGCATGTTTGAAAAAGCATTTTCCAAATACGCTCAGGTTTCTGATTTTCGCACCATTTAATACTCTAATAATACAACAAAATCCCACATAATACAAGACAATTTTAAAGTTTTTTCTTTTGTTTTTAATGGTTTTCAGAGTACATTTTTAGTTGCTATAAGATCCGTCTGTGTCCCTGCCACATTTTTTAGAATCACATCCCCAATGTGTACGGGCGCCTGCACTTCGATTCCCCGAATTGCCTCCATGCAGCTGAAAATTTTATCTTTGCTGATATCTGTTTTTGTTTTCACGGATACCCTTGCCATACTACCGCCTTTTACTGCTACAGTAGAAGTGACGATCCGGGTAGGATGAGTACACTCTTTCCTGCCGTATGCCTCACCCCTTTTACAGGATTGCCCTTCCACCTTAAGCACCTGATTGCCATCCATTGTCACCGTCAGAGCGCACCCCAGCGGACATCCGATACATGTTAATTCTCTTTCTATCACACTTATGCCTCCTCAATCTTTACGGTAATGCACTTAAGGTCTGGAAATCCGGACAGATCAGCCTTTTTCAGTTTCAGTTCTTCCATTTCTCCAGGTACCATTATCTTTTTCTTTTTATGGACAATCCGTTCTTCATCAAAATACATGCTGATGTATTTATTCTGATATACGTCTCCAACCCGGAAACGCAGAATCAGCATATCTTCCATATTAGCCGTATGAATAAATTGGGGAACGGTATAGCGCACACCCTGTGCTGCGGTAATTTCTATAGGGTTCGCTTCTATATGTTGCTCTATATGTTGCTCTTCATATTGATCTTCAATTTGATTAACTTGTGTAGGTTTAGCTTCCATTTGTCTAGCTTCCCTCAGTCCTCCCGCAAGATACTTTGCAGCTGCTTTACCGGCACAGGCAGCTTCCTGGGAAACATAATCCACCAGATCATGCACGTGCAGTACATTGCCGCATGCAAATATCCCGCTTACACATGTCTGCATACTTTCATCCACCTGAGGTCCTGCTGTTGCCGGAACCATAGTAAGCCCCAGATTCACAGACAGTTCATTTTCCGGGATTAAACCCACCGATAATAACAATGTATCACAGGACAGATATTCATACGTATCTGCAACAGGCTTTTTATTTTTATCTACTTTTGCTATAGTGACTCCGGTCAATCGATCTTTTCCGTGAATTTTTACAACCGTAGTGCTCAGACGAAGAGGAATTCCAAAATCGTCCAGGCACTGTACAATATTACGTTTTAAACCTCCGGAATAAGGCATTAATTCTGCTACCAGTTTTACATTTGCCCCTTCTAAAGTCATTCTTCTTGCCATGATCAGCCCAATATCACCGGAGCCCAGAATTACCACTTCTTTTCCCGGCATCCGCCCCTCGATATTCACCAGCCTCTGGGCAGTGCCCGCTGAAAAGATTCCCGCCGGACGAAATCCCGGGATATTAAGCGCTCCTCTGGGTCGTTCCCGACATCCCATTGCCAAAATCACAGCTCTGGCACGCAGACGGAAAATCCCGTCTGCGGGATTCACTGCCGTAACCTCTTTATCCCTGGTAACAGTAAGCACCATAGTTTCCAGTTTATATGAAATATGGAAATCCATTATTTTTTCAATATATCTGGCTGCATACTCCGGTCCGGTCAGTTCTTCCTGAAAAGTGTGCAGCCCAAATCCATTATGAATACACTGGTTTAGAATTCCGCCAAGTTCGTTTTCCCGTTCCAGGATTAAGATATCCTGTATTCCATTTTCTTTGGCTGCAATTGCTGCAGCCAGACCCGCAGGGCCTCCGCCAATTACAATGATATCGTACTCCATATTATCCCTCCCTCTTGCTGTCTGCAATTAGATTGGAACCTTTCTCGGACTTGCAGATCTCTTCCTGGGGTATGTCAAGCTCCCTTGCCAGAATCTCCATAACCCGGGGTGAACAAAATCCGGCCTGGCATCTTCCCATACCTGCTCTTGTCCGGCGTTTGACACCGTCTAACGTTTGCGCTCCCAGCGGTCTGTGAATCGCATCCAGAATCTCTCCTTCTGTAATGGTCTCACATCGGCATAAGACTCTTCCATAGGCAGGGTTTGCCGCAATTCGTGCATTTGCCTCCTCTATATCCATATCTCTGATAAAACGTATCCCTTTTCTTTCCGCCTGAAAGTCAGCCTTTTTCTCTGCTTTTAATATATTTGCTGCCATTTCTGAAACCATAACGCCAATGGCGGGCGCACTGGTAAGACCCGGTGAGTCAATTCCTGCCGCATTGATAAATCCCGGTGCATCTTCTGCCTCACCAATGACAAAATCCCGTTCCCTTTCATGTGCACGAAGTCCGGCAAAGGATGTAATCACCTGACGGACCGGTACTTTTTCGGAGCTATTCAGTGCCTTGTCAATTACCTGGGCAATTCCCTCTGCCGTTGTGGCAGTATCTTCCCGGTCTATTATATTTTCCGCCGTAGGACCTATCATTAAATTACCGTGTACGGTAGGGGTAATTAATACGCCTTTTCCCAGATTGGTGGGCAGCTGAAATACCGTAGTATTTACAAAATCTCCCGCCTTTTTATCCAGCAGACAGTATTCCCCTTTTCTTGGTACGATCGAAAGCTTTTTGCTGCTTACCATATTGTTAAACAGGTCTGCATTTACACCGGCGGCATTAATCACCATCTTTGCTTCAAAATCTCCGTTGTCTGTTGCGACCCTGTACCCGTTATCCATCTTCTCAATTCCCTTAACCCGGGTATCAAAATAAAACGCCGCTCCATTGGCAAAAGCATTTTCAGCCATGGCTGCCGTCAATTCAAAGGGGCAGACAATCCCCCCTGTAGGTGCATATAAAAATGCCTGAACCTTATTTGAAATATTGGGTTCTATTTCTTTCATTTCAGAACCCGTCACAATGCGCAGTCCCTTTACCCCGTTTTGCTCACCCTGTTTCTTGAGCACTTCCAGCCTGTCAGCCTCACTCTCTGAAAAACACAGCACAATAGAACCGTTTCTTTTAAAAGGAATGTCCAGTTCCCTGGCTGTCTCCTCCATCATCTGATTTCCCAGAACATTTAACCTGGCTTTTAACGTACCCGGTTTCGCATCATGCCCTGCATGGACAATTCCGCTGTTTGCTTTCGAGGTACCGCAGCACACATCCGGTTCTTTATCAAGCACACAGATATCCAGCTGATATCTGGATAACTCCCTGGCTATGGAAGAACCAATTACTCCTGCCCCAATTATAATTACATCCATCATGCTTATACCCCTTGCAGATCACAGACACTCCTGTAATACTGCCGCCAATGTGGCTTCCTTTCTGTGTCTATTTCCTTTCTGTTTTGGAATCAGCCAATACCCTTTTCATTACGTTTAATATCTGTTCCTTCGTTCCGTTTACGGAACCCTGAACCATCCCGGGCTTTCCACCGCCCTTCCCGTCCAGATCGCGGTTCATCTCACCTGAAATAATCCTTACATCCAAAGTTTCACTGCCCAGTACATACCGGTATCCATTCAGATCATCCCCTACAAAGCATCCGCTGATCCCATCTGTTTTTCCAACGGAAAGATTAACATATTTCCGCATCATGCCGCTGTCCAGATCTTCTTCAAAGAGAAGCATTCCGATATGCCCGTCCCCGCCTTCTGGTATTCTGCCTGCTTTTTCTTCTATGTATTTCCCCTGAAAGTAGATCATCCTGTCTTTATCATGCTGCAATTCTTCTTTCTGGCGTACTACCGCCTCAGCAGACAAGTTTGGTTTAGCAGACAGCACTATTGATATTTGATTTATATTCCGCTCCTTGGTCCGATAGTCATGCAAAGCACGGAATCCGCACAACATACTGACTCTGGTTCCGCCTTTGTATTTTTGTGCATCCACAATCTTAATCATCCCAATCTCACCTGTATAATTTACATGAGGCGCACAGCAGGCACATACATCTACACCTGGAATCGTTACAATCCTTACCTGTCCTTCAATCTCAATTTTACTGCGGTATTCCAACTTATCCAGGTCCTCTTTGGCAGGATAAGATATTTCCACTTTTCTGTTGGAAAATGCTATTTCATTTGCCTGATATTCTATGTCCGCTAATTCATCCGCATTTAATGCCCCATCAAAATCCATTGTTACTATTTCGCTTCCAAGGTGAAATCCCACATTGTGCCAGCCAAACCTCCTGTGCACAATTCCGGAAATAATATGCTCCCCGGTATGCTGCTGCATCTTAGAAAAACGTTCCTTAAAACTTATTTCCCCTGAAACGGGTGTTCCCGGATGAATGGGCTGATTTGTGGTATGATACACAATCCCATTCTTTTCCCTGGCATCGGATACCGGAATCCCGTTGAGAAAACCACGGTCTGCGCTTTGTCCGCCGCCTTCCGGGAAAAATGCCGTTTTATCTAATACTATTTCATAAGAGCCTTCCTGCTTTTCGCAAGCCAGAACTTCTGCTTCAAATCTCTGTATATAGCTGTTTTCGTAAAATAATTTTTCTGTCATCTTCCTGTTCTCCTGCCTGTATCGTTATGTTCCAAGTATAACGCAATTGGATTTCTTTTGCCAGTGTGATTGTATGAAATCATTATAAAATTGCAGAATTCCCAGTCATGATGAAATCAAAAAAGTTATACCGCAGATGCAAGCCAGATAGATACATTTACAAGAGCATCTTACTTGACATTCCCCTTTCATCCGGCTATACTGTTTATATTACAAACGTAGTATCTAAGGAGGATCATTCATGAAAAAATTACCGCAAATATCCGAGGCTGAATATGAAGTGATGAAAATTGTTTGGAAATATGCACCGATCAGTACCAATGAAGTCACGGATAAGCTAACTAAGACTACTACCTGGAGTCCGAAAACAATTCAGACATTATTAAAACGGCTGGTTCAAAAAGAAGCTTTGACCTATGAAAAAGAGAGCCGTGTTTTTGTATATACACCACTGGTTCAGGAGGACGAATATCTGGATCATGAAAATGATTCATTCCTGAAACGGTTTTATAATGGAAATCTAACTTCTATGATGACTAACTTCCTGGAAAAAGATAACTTATCTGAGGACGAAATCCAGGATCTGCAAAATCTGCTGAGGAAGAAATCCCTGAATGGAGGTACCCATGATTGATACTCTTGGCATTCGCTTCTTAATTATCAGCGCAGCCATCTTAATATGTGTATCGGCGATCCTGCTGGTTAAGAAACTTTGCAAAAATCATCTATCTCTCAGGGTGCAGTATAATCTGTGGTTTTTACTGCTGATCATACTCGCATTGCCGTTTATCCCTGTGAGATCAGACGGGCTGAACGGAATCTGGCAATGGCTTACGCAGTTTGGTGTTTCAAAAAACTCTGGGGGAACTGCAGCCTTAGATACCGGTACCGCAGCAGCTGCTTCCACAGCTGCCAACTGGATGCAGGATTTTACCATTTCGGTAAAGCATGAGACTCCCGCACTTGTAAATTACCTGCTTTTGTTTGTCTGGTGTGCAGGTATTTTAATCATGGCGATATTGACACTGCATTCCCAGTTCAGAATCAGGCAGGTTATTCAATCTGCTCTTCCTGTGCAGAACAGGCAGGTAAAAAATATTTATAACGAATGTCGGGCTTTGATTGGCATCAACAAAAATATCCGCTTATACAGCAGCGCCTATATCCAGTCACCAATTTCAGTAGGAGTATTAAAACCCTGTATTGTACTACCAATCCAAATGATTTCCGGATTGCAGGACAAGGATATCCGATTTATTCTGTTACACGAATTACAGCATTACAGACACCGGGATATCGCGGTGAATTATCTAATGTGCCTTGCCCGGATCATATACTGGTTTCATCCTCTGGTTTGGCTGGCTCTAAAAGAAATGCGAAATGACAGGGAAGTGGCATGCGACGCTGCCGTATTACGTACCATTGACGAAAACAGTTATGCAGACTATGGTTATACCTTGCTGAACTTCGCTGAAACTCTGTCTCACTCCTCATTTTCTTCAGAAGCCGGAATGGGCGGCACTAAGAAGCAGATTAAAATGCGCATTATTCATATTGCATCTTTTCACCCGGAAAGCAGATGGTTAAAGTTAAAGAGCATCCTGATATTTATTCTGGCTCTGTCTATCGTAATTGGCAGTGCACCACTCCTTGCATTTGGTGCGGCAGCAGGCAATGCATATGAATTTCACAATACAAATGCTGAATATGAAGATCTCGGCTCCTATTTCCAGGATTATGAAGGCAGTTTTGTATTATACGATCAAAAAGCAGACTATTGGAATATTTATAACAAAGAGGCAAGTTCCAAAAGAGTATCACCCGATTCTACTTATAAAATATATAGTGCCCTGTTTGGCTTGGAGTCCGGCAGCATCACACCAAAAGACTCCACTATTTCCTGGAATCATACTGAATATCCTTTTGCATCATGGAATCAGGACCATAACCTGACTTCTGCTATGTCTAACTCGGTCAACTGGTACTTCCAGGCAGTGGATCAAAAAACAGGACTGCCGGCACTGCAAAACTATATTCATGAAATCGCTTATGGAAACCAGGATCTTTCCGGTGGTATTTCCCGTTACTGGATGGAGTCATCCCTGAAGATTTCTCCAATCGAACAGGTGGAACAGCTATCCGCCATGTATCGGAATGATCTGCAGTTTAAAGAGGAAAACATCCAGGCTGTTAAAAATGCACTTCATATATCCACTTCCTCAGGTACGGCTCTATACGGTAAAACAGGAACCGGCGATGTGGACGGTAAAAATGTAAATGGGTGGTTTATCGGATTTGTGGAAAAAGACGGCAATCCTTACTTCTTTGCCACAAATATTCAGGGAGAGGATTTTGCAAACGGAAGTATGGCAAGCAAAATCACACTGGAGATACTAAAATCGAAGAATTTGTATGTTGAAGAATGAGATAAAAGGTCTGTCTTGCATTTTGGACAGACCTTTTTGGTATTCACCTGTTCTTGCTTATTCACTTCCAATATTTTATTAAATATTCTTCTGCTTCTTCTTTCTGCAATTTAAATTTTTCGATAAGTTTGTTTCGAGTCTCATCTTTTGAAATTTTGATTTCCTGGCAGAGCTCTATAAATGCTTTCATACCTTCTTTTTTTCCTTCTATAATTCCCTCTTCCCTACCCTCTTCACGCAGCGATTTTGAATAAAGATTTTCATCAAATTCTGTTAAGATCACATTTAACACCTCGCTTCTGTTTTTTTGCAGTATATCTTTTAATATTTCCTTTTGTATACATATTTCAATCGCACAATTTACTGCCGTTTCTATTTTATCACCTTTATTCAAGTATTCTCTAATTATCCTGATAAAATATGCATATTCCTTTAGTTTTCTGCATTTCTCCATTAATTCTAGGTTATGGCCATAATTAATGTTGAGCATAACTGCTATGCATTCTACTGCTGGCTGTGCGACCTTCTCCTGGGGATAAAACAACTCGGTGAGTCTAATTTCTTTCCTGTCCGGTTCTTCCTCACTACCATTGTAAAAAACAATATATTGTGGTACTGGGAGTTTGATTTTTGTTGATCCATAAATATTTATGTCATTTATTAGAATATATTTGCGATATAACTCCGCAAAATATACTAGCCCCCTCAATGCCATATTAGGATTAAAAGAACTTTGATGTTCATACAAATTCATAATATCATCAATAATAAAGGAAAGATCATTTTTCATTCCCAGATATACTACATCCTCTAATGTGGTAATTTCTAATTCATTTGGATTGTCGTACTCTGTACCGTTGATTGCATTATATAGATCCAGCAAATCTTGCTTTTCTTTAAATATACATCTGAATAACCGGTCTTTATAGTTTCTATTGACATGGCCTGTTATATGATTTCTTTTGGATTTATCCATTAATATACCTCCATTATACACTGTTTTTTCAACTACGCAACATTCTAATTCCTTCTGTCTTCTGTGTATAAATGAAAGATAATGACCAGCGTGTATGATAAATTGTTTTCTAATAACTATGTATAATTTCAAGCGATACTTGAACACAATTTAGAAGCTTTATTTGACACCATGCTGTACTAACTGGTTTCGGGAACTGGCGTTGTAATAAGATAAGCGGACTCTTTGCAGGGCAACGCCATTTCATATATTTAACTGCTAATCATTTCCTTTCTTTCTCTTCTGTAGATAAACATCTTTTTCTCATAAAATGGGATTATATGGTCGAAATGACCAGAACTGAAATTATTTGTAGATATCAATACTATAGCACACTCATTTCATTTTAGCAATATATTAAATTGCAAATATCAATATTACCTCAACACTCACCAATTCAAAAAAGACAAATCTTCCATGAAGACCTGTCCTTTTCTTTACTATGTTTTATTAGAATCTTAAATCTTATGCTATTTCACATCCACCGGCTGACACCTTGGGCAAAAATAAATATTTCCTCCCAGATATGCCTGTCTGGAAATCCAGCCGCCGCACTTTGGGCACGGCTCTTCCAGGGTTTTCTTTGAGAGATATGTCTGATAACCGCCATACTCTCCAAACAGATTTTTTTCTGTATCCCGACCTCCCTTTTCTCTCATTTCAAGCAATGTATTCTTAAGGTTTATAAAAAGCATATCCCGTTTAGTTTCATCGATATTCGCAATCTTTTCTTTTGGGTGAATTCCTGCGTGGAAAAGAATATCCTGCAGAACCCCATTTCCCAGTCCGGGTATACGCTGCTCCGTTGCCAGAAGTGCTTTTACGCTTAAGTTGTCCTTAGCATTTTTATATACGGTTTCAAAATAGGTACGGTCAAATGCTTCCATATAGGGTGTCGGTTTTTCTTTTGCCACCAGATAATAGGGATTATCATTCTGACCGTCCAGGAAAGCTTGGATTCCTCCATACATCTGAACGGTACAGACAAGCGCCGTATCATCTGTAAATTCCGCATAGAGCTGATGCTTCTTAGGAGGCTTCTCCCCCTCTTTTAGATAGCGTATATTTGTCCCATCTGTAAATAACAGTCTTGCATCGCCAAGCGCTATTTCTACCTGTCCCGCCAGCGCACAGGTTTCCCCCACCTGCCTGCCGGAGAGCAGCTTGTCATATTCCTGCGGGTCTCCAAAGTAAAATGTGAATTTATGTGGTGATTGATTCACCGTAACATTTTTAATCGTTTTACCTTTTATTGTTTTGTTCAGCTGATCTGCTATCACATGGCTTTCCGGTAATTCTAACATTATCTGCATCATCCTTTCTGAAATGTAATCCAACAATACCAAAACTTGTATTATGTGGTCTGCTTACACTTATTATAAAGCATGCGCCGATAAATTAATACCTTTTCATTGCTGTTTTACTGCTCTCTTTTTTTATATTTCAAAATCAATACAGACAGTCCGAAAAAGATGACGGCTGTTATCAGCAGGATACCGATGTGAATCCATACATTATCCTGATGGCTTCCTAATGTCATCGTGATCCCCAGGGTTTCTTTAAAATCTGCCGCAAATTCACCGGATACTTTTGACAGTCCTGCGTCCATTGGTTCCTTCATCATGACCTGTCTCATCAGCGCTGCCCCATGGGAAATCGGGAAACATTTAACCACTGTCTGCAGTCCCTCCGGAAGGGTTCCCACAGGAATGTATATGCCGGTGAGAAAACCGGACAGGGGTGCAATTACCGAAGATACCGTAGAATATGTGTCCGAATGGCTGAATAAGGAAATCATTAAATACATCATTGCACTGGAAGCCAGTACCGTAAGCAGGATTACCCCTAACACCATTGCCATAGATAAAAGATCCAGCAGCTCTCCTCCTCTGCACACAATATATATTTCAGCTGCTATAAAGGTAAAGATACTCATCAGTACACCTACGATATAGGAACTCAGCACATATCCGCCGGCAATCTGCCATTCCTTTACCGGAGAACAGAAAAAATCTTTGATGCAGCCGTTTTCTTTATCCCGGATCATAAGACCCATAGCCCCTAATGTGGTTGTCATAGATGCCACCGATATAAAGCCTGACATGATCCATGCATCTATAATATGGTCTGCATTTTCAAGCTCTATCAGACTTTTTTTCATATTGTCACCAAGAAAAAACACATATAAGACAATTACTACAAGCGCTGCTATCAAAGAAGAGAAAACGCCTTTTTTATTGCGGAAAAAAATTTTACAATTGCGAATCAGCAATATATTCATGCATATACCCCCTTACTTTTAGCAACTTTTAAAAATACTTCATCCAGGGTATTTACCTGGTATTTTTCCTTTAGTTCTGCCGGTGTTCCTCTCTCAGCCACAATGCCATGATCCAGCATGATGATCCGGTCTGATACGGCGGCTTCTTCCATATAGTGTGTCGTTAAAAGGATCGTCATTTTCCGCTCCTCTTTTAAGTGTAATATCATCTTCCAAATATCCTGACGTGCCTGGGGATCCAGCCCGGCAGTGGGTTCGTCCAGGAACAATATCTTTGGTTTATGTACCAGCGCCCTGGCAATATCCACTCTCCTTCTCTGCCCTCCCGATAATTTCCCGTACTGACGGTCTATATATTCCATGGCGGAGACGGCAAGAACGGCCTCATGAACTTCCTGCTGTATCCGGGATTTTTTCTTCATGTATAACTTTGCACGCAGATTCAGGTTCTCTCTTACAGTAAGTGATCTGTCCAATATGCTGTCCTGGAATACAATTCCGATATCCTTTTTAATCTGCAGATCTTCCTTTCCAGCCATATAGCCATTTATTTTCACCTCTCCCCCATCCGGTTTTAACAGGGTGCATAAAATATCAATCGTTGTGGATTTACCGGCACCATTGGGCCCCAGAAGCGAAAAGAGTTCTCCTTTTTTTATGTGAAAAGACAGGTCTCTGACTGCTGCTGTTTCCCGGTAAGATTTTTTTAAATGGGACACTTCCATGATATCACTCATATAACCACCATTTTATAACAGATTTCTCTGTCATACCGCCGCACATAAGCCGGAAGAAAGTTCGTACTGCGACATTCCCTTCTGTTCTATTCTTCTCCCGGGATTTCTCTATGATTTTCTATTCTATTATTTTTCTGCAAAAAAACAACAGGCCGCAAAGCGACCTGCCTAATTTAAGGTATAAGAAGTATAAAATAGAGTGTAAGCTGCTATTTATTTTTGTCATTCTCTTTGAAACCAAACATGTCTTTCTTTCTCTTATGGTATTCTTTTATTCCACGATCCAGCTCCTTTGCCTCCTTATGGGATTTAAAATAAGATAAAAATACAACAACTGCGTAGACTACAAGAACTTCTGCCGTAAGGATCAGTCTGTCATTCCAGGTGTTGATCCCCCAGTTGCAGTACGTGGCAAATAACACTACTACAGTGATAACGCAGATTAAGTGTATGCCTCTTCTTAAAATGGCACTGAACCTATTTTTCGGCGTCCATATATAGAGGATGGTATTAAACAGCGTTGTTAAAAATGACAGGAGTAATATCTGTCCAAATATATTACTGGGAAGTTCAATCACATCGGTACTGATACCTAAGGTTGCCAGAGTCAGCATCACCAGAATTCCAGTCGTAATTGCACAAAAATCATGAACCAAAGCTTTGATCCAACCTGTCTGATGTTCTTTTTCCATCCCGTTCTCCCCCCTACACATTCATTTTTTTCTTTAGTTCCGGCACATATTGTCTGGAAATGATTATCTTTTCCCCATTTTCCAGCATCGCTTCAAACCTTCCGCCAAATGCTGGTCTTATGGAACTTATTTTATCCATATTGATGATGACGGACTTGGATATTCTAAGGAAGTCACTGACTCCGTAAACTTCTTCGATCTGATACAGCTTCTGTTTTATTTCATAAACAGATTCTCTGCAATACATATAGGACTTATTATCCACTGTCTCAAAGTAATAAACTTCATTGGGATGAATCCGGTACATCTGCTCCTCCTTATATCCGATCAGGGTATCCTGCTGCATTTTCAGTGCCGTGATCAGTTTCAGGACATTTTCATTCAATTTATGCATAGAAATAATAATTTTATCTTCTTCATCCTTTTCTGGTGTTTCAATTATGATCTTCATCCCCACACCTGCCTCATCCATCTATCTTTTTGCCATATGCTTTTCTAACCTGCTCAGTCCTGCATTTACCACAATAGCCAGCCCCGCCGACAAAATGCTCCCCCACAGAATCTTGTTGACATTTAAGGTCCGCAGACCGTCAAGCAGGATACTGCCAAGTCCGCCCGCATTAATTGTAGCCGCTATCGTTGCGATTCCGATTGTAGATACCACCGCCAGATGAATCCCCGTAAATAACGGTCGCAGGGACAGCGGAATTCGTACCTTAACCAGTACCTGCATACGGCTCATGCCCATTCCCGTCGCGGCTTCTATCACAGATCCATCCACCTGGTTAAGCCCATCTATAAAATTACGCAGCAGCAGATACTGGTTATACATCACCAGTACAATCACTGCCGTATTTCTCCCAAGACCTGTCACAGGTATTAAAATAGCAAACAGTGCTAAGCTTGGTATGGAATAAATCATGGAAAAAAATCCGATGAGAATCTTGGATATCCATTGAAAATACATGGCTAAAATAGTCAAAACCGAAGCCAGTACTACGGATAATACCAGGGTAATCAGGACGATCATAATATGTTCCGCCAATGCATTCAATAATTTATCATGGTATTTTACCAGATATGTGATCATGTAAACGCCTCCCAGAATTGTTCCTGTTTCCGTGTAGAGTCAATCAGGGATTTCACAAAATCATCCGCAGGATTTCGAGCGATTACCTCCGGCTTGTCAAACTGTCTGATTTTACCTTCATTCATAATAATTACCCGGTTGCCAAGTTTAAACGCCTCATTAATATCATGCGTCACAAATAAGAACGTCTTTTTGGATGCTCCGTGGATTTTCAAAAGTTCCTCCTGAAGGTTCATACGGTTGATGGCATCAATAGCACCAAAGGGTTCATCCATCAGCATGATCTGAGGATCTGCACACAGGGCTCTTGCAAGACCTGCTCTTTGCTGCTGGCCTCCGGAAAGCTGGGAAGGATATCTATTACCATATTCTGCAAATGCCAGCCCCACCATCTCAAGCAGCTCTTTTACTCTTGCCTGCACTTTTTCCTCCGGCCACTTTAACAGCCTTGGGACCGTAGCGATATTATCCCCAACGGTCATATGGGGAAACAGACCAACCTGCTGGATTACATATCCAATCTCTCTTCTAAGCAGAACCGGATCTCTGGAACTGATATCCTCTCCAAAAATTCTTATGGTACCTGTATCCGGCTCATAAAGGCGGTTGATCATTTTCAGTAAAGTCGTTTTCCCACATCCGGATGATCCCAGTATCGTTATAAATTCGCCCTGACCGATCTCACAGCTAACATCATTTACTGCAAAATATCCGGTATTATCAAATTTTTTGCTTACATTTATAAATTCAATTGCTTTCTTCACACAAATGCCTCCGTTAGCTGCATTATTTTATACTGTCGTAATACTCCTTTGCCACCTCTTCGTATTCCCGCTTATCCACATCTACCTGAGCATTTAGCTTCGTAACTGTCTTCGTATCCAGAGTAGCACTGATCTTATTTAAAATGTCTGCAATTTCCGGATAAGTGTTTAACACGGTCTCCCGCACAACCGGAGCTAAATTATAGGGTGGCCAGAGCTTCTTATCATCTTCCAGAAGAGTAAATTCATCTTTTACAAGCTGGCCTTCGGTAGTATACGCCGGTGCCACATCCGCCTCATCATTTTCCAGTACGGAATATTTCAGCCCGCCGTCATATACTTTTGACGATTTCCAGTCAAATGGTCCATAGAGCTTTTCCAGACCCAGCATCCCGTCTTCTCTCTGGTCAAATTCCCCCTGGGAAGCAAAACGCAGTTCGGACGCATTTTTCTGTAAATCTGATATCGTTTTAATTCCAAATTTATCTGCCACATCAGTGCGTATAACCAGACCCTGTCCATCATTTGCCTGAGAATAGTCCAGCCAGATCAATTTATACTGCTTTTCATATTCTTCCTTTACCGTGTCATATACCTGTTGTGCATCTGTCATGGGATCCATTTTTAAAATAGAGATCAAACCGGTGCCGGTATATTCCGGGTAAAGATCCACTTCTCCATTCATGATGGAGGTATGAACTACAGATCCTGCTATATCCATGACTCTCTCTACCGTAAAACCTGCATCCTCCAGTGCCAGGGCATAAACTTCCGCTACAACCAGATTCTCCGTAAGATCCTTTGACCCTACTTTTATGTTCTTTTCATCGCTTTTGCTGTCGCCGCAGCCAGCTATTGAAGCGGTTATAGATGCTGCTAAAAATATTGCAAATATTTTTTTTAAAACTTTTTTTCCTTTTTTCATTTTGTTCTCCTTACTATTCTACAGTGCTCTGCACTGACTATATTTTTTTCCCCATTGCCAGTAGGCTTTCTGGCTGGATGGAGTACTAGCGGTATCTTACAATCCATTTTTCTGCAGCTGTCACCAGGAACCCGGAAAAGAGGGATAACAGCGCCACTGAGATTCCGCCAATCAATAATAAATCAGTTCTGTTTAATCCAAGCCCGGTAAATATAATTGTCCCAAGTCCACCGCCTCCAATATAGGCAGCCAGGGTAGCACTGGCGATAATCTCAACTAATGCAGTCTTGGTGCCGATGAGAATATACGGCAGAGCGAGGGGAATTCTCACTTTTTGAAATATCTGTTTATCTGTCATACCAAGTCCCCGGGCAGTTTCCAGTATAAATTCGGGGGTGCTTTCAAATCCTGCATTTGTATTCATAAGAATGGGCGGAATTGCCAGAATCACCAGTGCTGTCATTGCAGGTTTCACACCGGTACCCATAATGGGAATTAATAATATTAAAACGGCGAAACTGGGTACAATACGCAGGACATTAAAGAATGCGGTTATCCACTTGCGGAATTTCTTTGTGTGTGCACAGTATATGCCTGCCGGAATGCCCACTGCCAGCGCAATACCGAGAGAAAGCAAACTAATCCACACGTGCTCCCATACTGCCGTCAGATAAGTATCTATGTTATTTGTAAAATAATCTATGATTTGCTGCCACATAACAGGTGTCCCTTCTTTTTCTGTCTTCTTTCATCTTCCAAAAATGACATGTCTCCATTTTACCGCAGTTTTCGACATAGGGCAATGACAAGAATCCCATTTATTTTGGAAAAAACGAAAATATTTACATAAAATACCGAATTCCGTGGTATGCTATATGACATTTTATTATACATTATTAGCAGTAACATCATAAAATATAAAAGCACATCCTTTAAAAACGGTTGTGTTTTTACTGGAATTTTAATTATTTATACAAACTCTTCCTTGTTCTTTTGGAATTCATAGGATAAAATGAAAATATAATATTGCAGGATCTGCCTGTAATTTTTTATATTAATTTTACATACAGGAAGGAATCTCATAAATGGAAATCAGAAAAAGTACCCCAGGTGATTTAGATACATTGCTGCAGCTATATGCAGATGCCAGAGACTTTATGGCGAAAAACGGCAATCCCTCACAGTGGGGAAGCACCTACCCATCCGATGCACTTGTCCAATCCGATGTTGCCCAAGGCTGCAGTTATGTCTGCATTCATAATGGAAAAATCGCCGGAACCTTTTATTTTAAAACAGGAACAGACCCTTCTTACCGGAAAATCTTTGACGGCAGCTGGTTAAACGAATTGCCTTATGGAGTCATTCACCGCATTACTTCTGCCGCGGGTACAAAAGGAGTTGCCTCCTTTATCTTCCAATGGTGTTTTCAGCAGTGCGGCAACCTTAAAATTGACACCCATGACGATAATCTTCCCATGCAGAAAGCTTTAATGAAAAACGGTTTTATACACTGTGGAACCATCTATCTGGAAGACGGATCAAAACGTATTGCTTTCCAGCGAGAAAAATAGTCAAAAAGGAGTAATTATGGATCATTTGGAAGGAAATTCCCTGATTTTGGAAAAATACCTGCCATTCTGGCAGTATCTAAATACCGCTCAAAAGGATACTCTTGCAAGAAATGCAGTCACCACCAGCTATGCAAGAGACAGCCACATACACTTTGGCGAAAATGACTGTATCGGAATGCTCATCATCAAAAGCGGGGTTATGCGTACTTATTTACTTTCCGAAACTGGTAAGGAAGTGACACTCTATCGGCTGGGCGCAGGTGAGGTCTGCATTTTATCTGCATCCTGCGTGCTCCAAACCATTACATTTGATGTGTATATTGATGCAGCCGAAGACTGCGAGATACTGCAGATTAATTCTTCTGCTGTTTCCGGACTTATGGAAGAAAACATTCATGTGGAAGCCTATGCATATAAACTGGCAACCGAACGTTTCTCTGATGTTATGTGGGCTATGCAGCAGATTTTATTTATGAGTTTTGACAAGCGACTGGCTATTTTCCTGCTGGACGAATGCAGCCGGACAAAATCGGATACTATCAAAATGACCCATGAACAGATTGCCAAATATACCGGCAGCGCCAGAGAAGTAGTTTCCCGGATGCTCAAGTATTTTTCATCAGAGGGCTTTGTGGAATTATCCAGAGGCGGCATACGGCTTCTGGATAAGCAAAGCTTAAAAGAACTTCTGTAAACGGTATAAACCATTACATTTTGTTATACAAAAACAGGTGGACCCCCAACATATCCGTTTGGGGTCCACCTGTTTTTAAAGTGCAAATGACGCACTCAACTCTTCATTAATTGTATAATATACCATCTTTTCTTCCGGCTTCACATAAATATCCATTGTGTTCAAATCCGCAATACGGTTGCCGGCATCCTTCCAGATCTTTTTCACCTGGGCAATGATATCCTGTTCATTATATTCTGCATCCTGAAACTGTACATAAAAATTCGTTTTCTTAGATGCCCGTTTTTTAGCAGCAGTAGCCTCTTCCTTTTTAGGGATCTCTGTCTGAACTTCTTCTGTCCGGGCAGCTGCTGTTTCCTTAACTGCTGCTGAGGTTTCCGCTACTGTAAATGCTGCTGCCGTGGCAGCTGTAGCTGCTGTGTCTGCTTTTTTTGTTTCTTTTGTTTCTTTTGTTTCGTTAGTTTCTTTGCGTGTTTCATTTTCAATGACATTTCCTGTCATCATCTTATTTTTCTTTTTTAGATGTCTTTTTTTAGCCATATGTTCCTCCTGTTGAATTTCCGACAGTTATTATAGTATTATTTTCAGGAAATGTCAAAATTTTTTAAATTATAGAGGAACAGGTAACTAATTTCTTAAATAAACAAATTCACATTCGACTCTTCCGCATCTCCAAGATAAGTTGCCACACCAGCCAGTTCCACACCATCGATCAGCTCTTCTTTGGTTATTCCCATCACATCCATGGACATGGTACAAGCTACCAGTTTAATCCCATTTGCCATGGCATGCTGCATCAGTTCTTCCAGGGATTCCACATTTTTATCCTTCATTACTTTCTTCATCATTTTGGTTCCCATTCCAGCCATATTCATCCTGGAAAGTTTTAATTTGCCGGTACCTCTGGGCATCATGGCACCGAACATTTTCTCGATAAACGGTTTCTTCACCGATTGTTTATCTGTTTTTCGCAGTGCATTCAGCCCCCAGAAGGTAAAGAACATGGTGACTGGCCTGCCCATTGCTGCCGCTCCGTTTGCGATAATAAAGGAAGCCAGAACTTTATCCAGATCCCCGCTGAATACGATTAATGTCTTGCCTTGTGGAAGGGTAACTGCATTTTCCGGGGAACTTCCCTGGCACACATTGGTTCCCTTTTTAATATAGACGATATTTTCTCTGTCTTTGCGTTCGGAATTCACCATGGTGTTCCCTGTTCTTTTGCACCAGGCATCAATATCTCTGACAAATCCCATATCCGTTGCCGATACCTGCAGAACCTGGTTCTCTTCCATTTCTCTCAGTGTTTCATTTACCTTCATAATGGGACCCGGGCACTGAAGACCGCAGCAGTCCAGAATTTTCATTTCTTTTTGCGCCGGTACTGTTTCTGTATTTACCTGTGCTGTGTTAACATGTGCTGCGTTAGCCTGCGCTGTGTTAGCCTGAGCCTGGGCTGCTTTCACTTCTTTCTCTGTCATCCCTTCTGAATCCTCCCATTCTTCCCTGTCCTGGTAATGCATTGATTTATAGAAACCGGTACCGCCTGACAATACTTTTACATTTTTAAATCCATTTTGCATTAGTATTCTGGCTCCATTGTATGACCGGACACCGATTGCGCAGTATACGATAATCATATTGTTTTTATCCAGTTCCCTCATTCTTTCTCTTAATTCCCCCAGGGGTATGTGGTAAGATCCTGGAATCTGATATACCAGGCGCTCCATCTCTTCTGTCACATCCAGAATTGTATAAGGTGTATCCTGCCCTGGTACCTGTAAATGATCCATTTCCTCCCATTCCAGAAATGATACCATATGGTCCAGAACATTATGGGCTGTAAATCCAAGCATATTTACCGGATCTTTCGCTGAGGAATAAGGTGGAGCATAAGAAAGTTCCAATTCTTCCAAATCAAATACCGTACCGTGTAAACGCATGGTAACCGCCAGTGTATCAATTCTTTTGTCGACGCCGTCCTGACCTATAATCTGGGCTCCTAAAATCATACCTTCCATGTCAAACAGCATTTTTAAAGTAAGCTGGGTTGCACCGGGATAGTATCCGGCATGGGATTTCTGGTTGATCAGTACGGTTTCATAATCTCTTCCCTTTACCCTGCCCATTTTCTTCAGGGTCTTTTCATTTACTCCCACTGCCGCAACAGTCAGGTCAAATACCTGTGCCACGGAGGTTCCCTGGGAACCATGATATTCTTTTTTATCTCCCGCTATGTTATCTGCACAGATTCTTGCCTGCTTGTTTGCAGGTCCGGCAAGAGGAATCATTGCAGGATTTTTCAGAACAAAATTCTCCACCTGAATGACATCTCCTACTGCGTAGATATTGGGATCTGAAGTCCTCAGATTTTCATCTACCACGATACCGCCCCGTTCATTTAAATGCAGCCCGGCTTCCTTAGCCAGCATGCTGTTTGGGCGAACTCCAATTGATAAAATCACAAGATCAGCTGTCACTACTTTTTTGCTGTTCAGTATAATTGCAGTTCTTCCCAAGCGGTCTTCAAAATAGGAGACACCGTCACCCAGTATCAGTTCCACTCCGTTCATTTGCATATTTTCATGGAGCAGCTGTGCCATTTCTTTGTCAATGGGCGCCATAACCTGATCCTGCATTTCGATAATCGTAACCTCTGCCCCAGCCTGATGCAAATTTTCCGCCATCTCAAGACCGATGAATCCGCCTCCGATAATCACTGCCCTTTTCGGATGTTTTTCCGCTACAAACGCTTTGATTTCGTCGGTATCCGGCACCGTCCAAAGCGTATAAATCCCTTTCCCGTCAATCCCCTTAATAGGCGGCTTCAGCGGGGATGACCCCGTTGCGATAACCAGATCGTCATAGGTTTCTTCATAAGTTTCATTGGTTTCCAGATTTCGAACCAAAACACATTTACGGTCAGGATCAATCTTTATCACTTCGCTGTAAATGCGCACATCAATATTAAATTTCTTTTTCATCCCCTGCGGAGTCTGTAAAAGCAGTGCGTCACGGCTCTTGATCACATCTCCGATATAGTAAGGCAGACCACAGTTTGCATAAGAAATATAGCCCCCTTTTTCAAATACCACAATTTCCATTGATTCGTCTCGTCTTCTAAGACGTGCAGCAGTGGTAGCCCCACCAGCAACCCCGCCGATTATCACTGTTTTTTTACCCATATTATCATTACCTCTATTCTGATCATTTTTGATTACTGCCTTATCGGCATCTCATTGGTAAACCATCATTATCTTGAGTCTTATTATAAGGGTTCTGATATTAATTTTCCGTGACCAGGTCACAAAACAAAAAAATGGCGTGTTTGAAAATTCATTCCAGCCATCTGTCCGAAAATATTTTTCTAACACGCTTTAGTTTATCCGATTCCGTAACCATTTGTTTTTAACAGTGTAACTGTTTTTTCCCAATTTTCTTCTTTTACAAACACATAGTCAGTATGAAAGGTGGAGATTACAAAAATTCCCACTTCATGATCTGCCAGCAGCTTTGAGATCTTCGCAATCACCCCGATCATGGAGAAATCCAGAATTCCTTCAATCCGAAATCCCCTCCAGCCGTCTTCCCGTTCCAAAAATTGATCGGGAGCCTTGTTTTCCGGGCAGACGAGTGAAAGTTCTTCATCTGTTTTGCCTGTAAATACAAATTCTTCTTCATAAGGGATCTTTTCCCCAGTTTTAAGCTTGCAAATGCTGAACCTTGGTTCCAATAATTTTAATTGCATTTTTTCTATCCTTCCTGAAATGAAATATTTTAAACATATGCGTTTATTTTACAATGAGACTTCCTGCTTTTCAATACTTCCCGTCAGAATTTTCAAATACCTTTCAAAGACAAGCTGCATATTCTATTTTATTTCATATAATAAAAAAGCGATATTTTAAGAAGGAGACTTCCCATGCCACATCACGATCAATATGGTTCTTTGCCAAACCGCTGCAATATGAGTCAGAACAAGTGCACGCAGGATTACCGCTCACCATCGGAGAAATGCCGGAATCACAACCCGGATCAGCACTCCCAGACGATTGGTCCTGACGGACCGGTACTTTTACAGGATACGATTTTACATGAGACCCTTGACACCTTTGTCCATGAAAAAATGATTGAAAGAGCTGTACATACGAAAGGCTATGGTGCATTTGGCTGCTTTACTGCCTATCAGTCTATGCGCCCTTATACCAAGGCATCTTTTTTGCAGAGACCCGGTCAGGTAACCTATACCTTCTCCCGGTTTTCTTTTGCTGTAAGTACAAAAGGAACCCCTGACACTTCAAGAAATGTAAGAGGATTTTCTACCAAGTTTTATACTGACTCCGGTGTCTTCGACCTTCTCTGCAACCATATTCCTGTATTTCTGGTAAGAGATGCCATGAAATTCCCCACTGCCATCAAGTCCCTATCCCCCTCCGCATCCAACAATCTTCCAAATCCTCTGGCATTCTGGAAGTTTGTGGCGGAAACTCCGGAGGCTGCTCATTTTGTGACTCTGCTGTATTCGGATCTGGGTACGCTGGCAAGCTTTCGCTGTATGCGCACATACGGCGTGAACACTTATGTCTGGGAAAATGAAAAAGGGGTACGGCGCTATGTAAAATACCATTGGATACCCTCCTGCCAGGAATGTACCTTAACCCGGCAGGAAGCCGCAAAGCTTGCCGGTGAAAATCCTAATATTGCCGGTGAAGAATTGTACAATACCCTGGCTGGGGGAGAGACTTACCAATATGAGCTCTGTGTCCAGTTCATGAACATGGATGAAGCCTGCAGCCTATCATTCGATCCTCTGGATGATACGAAGGTCTGGGATCAGGAGCAATTCCCCCTCACAAGAGTGGGCTGCCTCACCTTAGACCGCAATGTGGATAATTATCAGCAGCAGGTGGAAAAAGCGGCATTTTCTCCCGCTAACCTGATTGATGGAATCCAGCTTTCTGCAGATAAAATGCTCCAGGGACGTTCCTTCGTCTACTGGGATGCACAGCGCAGGAGAATTGGTCCTGATTTCAGGGATATTCCTGTAAACCATGAAGAAAAATGGTCTCCTGACAAAATGGTCTCAAGCGGCAACGGAGCATGTATCTCCGGCACCGTAATGCGCTCCGAAATCGAGAAAGAAGACAATTTCACCCAGGCGGGAGAACACTATCTGTCCCTCTGCCAGGAAGCCCGTGACCACCTGGTTGACAACATCGCTTCGGAATTGTATAGCGCTCCTGAACATATCCGCAATTGTGTCCTCAGCTATCTGTCTGCGGCAAATCAAGAATATGGAGCCCGGGTCCAGGAATGTATGTACTGGTACCAGAAACAGCTTTAACGCTCATATAGAAAGGAAAAATCTATGTATTTTGAAGGTTTACTGATTGGTTTATTTGCATTTTTAATCATCGGCATATTTCATCCCATCGTCGTGAAAGGAGAGTATTACTTCTCCAGTAAAATCTGGCCTCTTTTCCTGCTTGCCGGGGTTTTGTGCTTAGTCATTACCGTAAATATTGAAAACACCATGTTCTCCGCCCTGTTCAGCATCTTAAGCTTTACCTGTTTCTGGAGCATCGTAGAATTAAAGGAGCAGGAAGAACGTGTCTCCAAAGGCTGGTTTCCCAAAAATCCAAACCGTCCGGAAAAACTGAAATTAAAATTCAAAACGAAAAAAACCTGTAAAAAATCTCCTGAAAAGTTTGCTGAACATGTTTCTTAAAGCCTGATTTTCATTTTCCATAAAAGACGGTTCCGTCAGATTATAACGGAGCCGCCTTTTTCGTTTATTATGCTTATACCTGCTGTTATTTCCATCCCCCCGGAAGATAACCCATTGTTGCATCTATCATATCATAAGCCAGCGAACGGATTTCCTCCCGGCTGCAATTTTTCCCTGCAAATGCCGGATCATTGATAAATGCTTTTACAACGGTTTCCCTGTCACAGTTTTGAGCCGCCTCCAAAATATAATCGTGATTCTCTATATGAGGCATAACCAGGGCTTTGATGGCGTCCGGAAGCTTTCCAGCTACAACAGGCCGGATAGCGTCCCGTTCGAACACTGCATTTGTCTCTACCACCGCATTTAGGGGAAGATTCGGAATCTGTCCAAAGCTGTTTGGAATGTTCACATTGCTGATTACTCTCTCCAGACCGCATAAGGCTTTCATGAGCAGAATCCCCTCTTCTCCGGTGGGCTTTAATTCCACTTCTGTCTCCTGTGCCAGGAGCTTCCTGCTTTTTTCCAGACGGTTTTTAAGATCTTCCTTTCTCCAAGCTGCCGTTGTCAGTCCAAATTTCCAGTCACTTACCATCTCCGGATTTTTCAGATATTCATTGCCCGGCATAAATTCCGCCAGATGGCGGTCACCTGCCGCCGCAATCAGTCCATAGCGCAAAAACAAATCAAACTTTACCCGGTGTGCGCAGGCAAAGCATGCATTTGCCCAGTTGGTATCTCTTTCTTTATATCCTTCTGCAAAGTGCTTTTCTATATACTCCTGATACACTGGAAACAGGTCAATCCCTTTATAAGATGCATAATCAAACCAGGTAAAATGGTTAATTCCCAGAACGTTTACCTGAATCTCCCTGCGGCTGACCCCTTCCATCCCATACGTATCTTCTAAAATGCCTTTTAGTACTTTCTGGGTGCCGAACACCTCGTGGCAGCAGCCAAAAGCCTTTATCTTTGGAAAGACCTCATACAGCGTTTTTACGCAGAGGGACATGGGATTGGTATAATTGATCACCCATGCATTGGGTGCATGTTCCCGGATCGCTTCTGCGATTTTAACATACATGGGAATTGTCCGCAGTGCACGGATCATTCCGCCGGGTCCTGCGGTATCTCCCACAGACTGGTAGACCCCAAGCCTTTCCGGCATATGTACGTCAACTGCCATTTCTTCAAATGTCCCCGGAAGAATGGAGATCACGATAAAATCTACCCCCTCCAGCACCTCATTCAGGTTGTCATAGGTTTTATATTCCCATTTCCCCACCGCTTCACTGCGTCCGCTTAAATGATTTCCTATGATTTCATTTGCTTTGGCTGCTTCTTTGTCAATATCATACAGGCGGATCGTTCCGCTCATGCGGGATTCCAGAGCCAGATCTGTCATAAATGTCCAAGCCCAGCCCCTGGATCCCCCTCCAATATAAGCTATTTGAACGTCTGATACCTTGTCGTGTCTATACTTCATGCAATTACCTGCTTTCTTTTTTATTCCCGTGAGCAACGAGCCAAACCGACACGCTGGCGCGTCCATTTGGCAACTGCCGCAAGGGTTAAATACTGTTTGAAAATACGCTCTGGACATTATATTAAAATATAATATAATAATTTATAGATTCTATTAGTTTTAATTCCATACGAAGGAGACGAATATGCGTAAAGTCCTGTATAGCGAAAGTATCGATGGCATCATGATTGACCGGGTCGTCCGGGATTATGAATTTACCATGCCGTCCAGACATACTCATGATGAATACGAGATCTACTATCTGGTGGAGGGTGAACGGTATTATTTTATTGAAAAACAAACTTACCACATTAAAAAGGGCAGCCTGGTCTTCATAAACCGCAATCAAATCCACAAAACCGGACAGTACGGCGACTCCTATCACGAACGGATTGTAATCGAATTTCTGGATGAGCCCTTTTCCACCTTCCTGGCTTCTACCGGGGAACTTTCTCTGGCTGAATTTTTCAGAAAGAACCAGGGCGTGCTGCAGCTGGATGTACCCCATCAGAAATATGTGCTCTCCCTTCTGGATGGCATCGCTGATGAAATGTATACCCGTGATCCCGGCTACCGGATGATGGCTATGACAAAGCTTGCAAGGCTTCTGTTTTTTGCCATGCGCCATTGGAACAATAACGTCACCTCTGCTCCAAACACGGCGCTTTCCACTTCCGCTCCTCATCAGAAAGTGTCGGAAGTAGCATCCTTCATTACAGCCAATTACGCATCCGCCTGTTCACTTGCACACATAGCCGATCATTTTTATATGAGTAAAAGTTATTTAAGCCGTATCTTTAAAGAAATAACCGGATATACGGTCAACGAATACATCAATGTAAACCGCATTCAGCAGGCAAGAATACTTTTGGCGGAAACGGATTTAAGCATCACGGAAATTGCGGAACAGCTGGGGTATGAAAGCATTACCTATTTTGAAAAGATTTTTCGCAAACACACGGAAACATCCCCTTTAAAATATCGGAAACAATTCAACAAAAGCATTGCTCTTCCCCGTCCAAAATCCTTTGTTGCGGAAATCATGGAATCCTGATCGCAGACATTTAATGTCTGGTATAACTCAAAGGAATTCAATAATTCTCTTATTCGCCAGGAGTTATACTGTTTTCGTGAGATCCACAGCTGCCAGAAAGCAATTTTCAAATACGCTCTAATAAGGAAAGGGATAAATATTGTCATATTCTACTTCCCACATTCCATTATCAGGGAACCCCGGCAGATCTTTCTGGCAGCCTCTATAACCCGCTGTCATCATAGCCGCCGCCAATAAAAATGAACCATTTCCAGGCAGGTACAAAGGGAGGTCTGTGCGCCCTTTCTGATAGTTGTTGCCGCTTACTACATATGCATTCTTGGGCGTATCCTTCAGCAGAATATCAATTGCCCTTTCGGGGTCCCCAAGCCTTACTGCTGTCATTGCCATCATGGCAAAATCCCAGCCCCACATGGTGTTAAAATCCCAGCAGGCAAATATTTTATTCAAAGTTGCTTTCATCGTATCTCCATGAATGCGTTCTCCCGGAATCAGTCCGAATGCTCCCGTCATGGATGGATGGTCCCGGTTAAATTCTTCAAACGTGGTGGGGCAGGTCTCACATGCCAGATACAGCCCTTCCCTTACCGCTGAAGGTGCCATATGCTCCGCGGTATAAACCCAGTTTTCTTTTTCTTTGCCCAGTCGTTTCGCCCACCTGGCAGCTATGTGCAGAATAAAATACCAATATTCTAATTCAAAGACCGGATTTTTCGTCGTTGCCGGGTCGTGTTCTTCCTGAGCCGGAATCAGCGGTGATGGCAGGTCATAATACCCGGTCTGCTCATTCCAAAGAGCAAAATCACACATAAAGTCCGCGGTTTCTTTCACCACTTCCCAGTACTCATCAAGCAGCTTCTGCCCGCCGCCATTTAGGTATACCAGCTCCAGCATATAAATGATTGAGGGCTGCTGCCAGATCAAAAGCGTTGCTATGGAAGAAGGGCTGTCTGTCCCGTCACAGGCTGTCATTTTAGGCCACCTTGCCCCCCGGTATCCATTGCATGCGGCATTTTCTTTCGCTTTTTGCAAATGCCTGCGATACCACCCAAGGCTTTTTTCCAGCCGGTGTGCCTGATTAAATAGAGGTGCCCAGCCACAGTGCCAGAGATACATCTCCAGATGGAATTTCCCATACCAGCTGTTGCAGGTCAGCCCCGTTTCCTGGGGGGGCATGGAGCCGCAGGACTGCAGATTCAGCAGATATTGGGAAAGAATGATTCTGCGCTCCAATTCTACAGCCCTCTTATCTTTTGAACGGTGCAGATCGATCACTCCGCAGGTCTCCCAAAACTGCTTCCATTTCCTGCGGCTGTTTCTCTCCACCTGCTCAAACCCCGGTGCCTCTCCCTGTTCACAAGGCGAGAAACCCAGCGAAAAAACAAGTGTCCTGCCTTGATTTCTCAGATTGATATCATGTTCATTATCCCGGCTCAGAATCGAATCGCTTTCCCTGTTTAATGTCACATAATATTGGTCTTTGTCCAGTACCCGCTGAAAACAGAGTTTTCCTTTTAATGCGCTGCTATCTCCTTTTATAATTAGCGTCTGATGCAGCTCCCCACGTTCCCAGTCAGATGCCGTAATATCACTGCAGCCATAGGGAAACAAAAGCCCTACGGTCAGCCGTCCTGTTATGAGCGCCTCTGAATCCACCCGGATTCCAAGCACATCCCAGTCTCCGGCACAAATGGTCTTTACCTCTGTGGGATAGCCATGGAGGATAAATCTGCTGGTTATCATCCCCTCATAAAGATCCAGGGTCTGATCCACCTTTTCTATATCCAAAGATTGGATGTCCTGCCCATCCCAGAAAAAAGTCAGCCTGCATAAATTAAGACGGTGGGGATTCTCCCGCAGCCAATGATAGATTTCTTCATTGCCCGGCTGGCAGTCCGAAGCATAACGGACTACCCAGTTTCCATTTTTATATTCTGTTTTGACTACCTGGGAGGGATCAAAATACACATCCCGGTTATCCCCCGACGGAGCGGTATGCCATCCCCATTGGCTCATGGTACAAAGGGGCACATGGGCATCCTTTTGTTCTTCGTAAAACGTCTGCAGACCGGTTACGTCCACCGTAAATGCAAACTCACCATTTCCCACCGTTAACGGAGACTCCGGCTGAGCACAGGTGAGATGGGGATTGTGCCTATTCAGCAGTAATTTTCTGTCTATCATCGCAGCTATCCTTTTAATCCGCTGGTGCTGATTCCTTCCACCAGATATTTGTTAAAAATCAGAAATATCAGAAATACCGGGACCAAAGAGCAGGTAGACATTGCGAACATTGCCCCGTAATCCGTTGTTGAAGAGGCATCCGCAAACTGCTTAATTGCGATAGATGCCGTATACATCTTGGGCTTATTCAGATAGATCATAGGCGCCATAAAATCATCCCATTTCCAGTAAAACTGAATGATTACAGTTGTAACAATGGACGGTTTCAGCAGCGGGAAAATTATCCGGGTAAAAATAGAATATTTGCTGCATCCGTCTATGGTAGCGGCTTCATCCAGTTCCCTTGGAATCCCTTTTGCAAATTGCATCATCTGATAGATAAAGAATGCCTGACCGAAAAAATGAGGCAGAATCAAAGGTAAAAAAGTCCCCACCCAGCCAAGCCTGTTATAGATAATATACTGGGGCACAAGAATAATCTGCGCCGGAAGCATCATCGTACAGATCATGGCTGTAAACCAGATCTTGCTTCCCCTAAATTTAATCCGGGCAAACGCATATGCAACACATGCCGAACTGAATACGGTTGCAGCCGTTGAAATACCCGCTACGATAAAGGAATTTGCAAAAAATCTGCCAAAAGAGATTCCGCCAAATCCAGACCAGCCGTTGGTGAAATTCTCAAACCTCCAGCTGGGAGGCAGCAGCTTCAGCCCGCCGTTTAGTATTTCCATATTATTTTTAAAGGCACCACTGATCATCCAGAGAACCGGATAAATCATAATCAGCCCAAATCCACAGACAAACAGGTGATAGAAGAAAGTGCCAAAGCGATGTTTTGTTTTCATTCCCATGTCAGCTTAACCTCCTTTGGCCTATTGGTCTGATTCCTGGAATACCCAGAACTTAGACGATTTGAATATCACAAGTGTCACGATGCTGATGAGAACCAGCATGATCCAGGACATGGCGCTGGCATAACCCATATTTGAATACTGGAAAGCATGTTTGTATACATACAGTGCATAAAAATTCGTTGCATCGTTTGGACCTCCCTGGGTTATTACAAATGCCTGTGTAAAGGACATAAATGCGGAAATGGTCTGCATGACCAGATTATACAGAATAATCGGGGACAGACAGGGCAGTGTAATTCTGAAAAACCGCTGAAACTTATTTGCACCGTCAATGTCTGCCGCTTCGTAATAACTGCCCGGAATTTCCTTTAACCCGGCTGCAAAAATAATCATAGAAGAACCAAACTGCCATGCAGCCATGGCAATGAGAATGCCCATCGCCGCGTTTGGATCCCCCAGCCAGGAGATCTTCTTCATGCCGATTCCGGTGAGAATGGCATTGGCAAGGCCTCTGGTAGAAAAGATTGTCTTCCATACCAGAGCTACCGCAATACTGCCGCCGATCAGGGATGGCACATAATATAACGACCGGTAAAAAGTAACGCCTTTTCGCTTCTTCGTCAGCAGATATGCTACCAGCAGTGCAAATGCCAATTTAACGGGTACCGAAATCACAACATAAATAATGGTCACTTTCATAGAATTCAGAAACCGTTCATCTGCCAGCAGGCTGAAATAATTCTCCATGCCGATAAAGGAAGCATCCTGCCCTAATTTATAATCTGTTACTGAGTAGTACATAGATACTAATATCGGTATCAGGGTAAATCCCAGGAATCCAACGATAAACGGCAGTGAAAACAGATAACCTGCCGTATTGTTGTTATGTATAAACTTCCGGAGTTTATTGTTTTGTTTCTTTTCCATATCTAGTCTCCTATTCTTCTGGAGCGTGTCCGAAATGATGTTCAAACAGGCTTCTGGAATCCTCAAACGATTATTTAAATTTGCTCTGGGCAAACTCTACCAGTTTCTGTGCTGCTTCTCCTGGTGTCAATTCTCCATACTGCACTTTCTCTACCAGCAGCTTATCCTGGTCTTCTATTTCCGTTTTCGGTTCGGGACTGATTACATTACTGTCCTCCAACGGGAATTTTCCTATTTTATCTACGAAATCATAAATCACCTTATTTGCATCATCTGCCTGTGCCTTAACCTCATCTCTCACTTTCGACATAATGGGAACACCACGCTCACCATTCAGCACTTTATTTGCATCCAGGTCATTGACAAAGTAATTCAAAAATTTCGCTGCTTCTTCCTTTTGTTTTGAATTTTTGGAAATGGAAAGCATCTGGGAAGACTGGACAATCATACCGTATGCGCCGTCCTTGGTAAGCCGGGGCACCGGTGCAATCTTAATTTCTCTTCCTGCAGCATTGATGATGGAGTTAATCTGGTTGGATGCAACCCAGGTCATTCCCGCATCGCCGGTCACCAGATAATCATTCTCGATGTCCTTAATTTCTTTAATAGCTCCTGCATCGGGATAGGCGCCTGCATCGGTGAGTTCTTTTATCATAGACAGATAATCAGCCATAGGCTTAGCATCTGTCCAGGCAAGTCCATCCCCTTCCTTATTGAAGAAATTGGCATCTTTTTCTGTCTGGGAAACTCTCTGGGTTACGCCTGCTATAAAGTTATCCATTTTGGAGGTACCAAAAATCCCCAGTTTTTCTGTGATAGCCAGACAATCATCCTTCCATTCCTCCCAGGTCCAGTCATCCGATGGCTCTTTCAAGCCGGCCTCTTTAAAAACAGCAGGGTCATAAGCTATTCCATATGTATTGGTTCCAATAGAAATTCCTACCTGGTCTCCATTATTATTCTGGGTTGTTTTCAAAAATGATTCCGTTGTATCACTTACATCAATTGTTCCTTGATCCATATAGCTGCCAAGCATTTCAATGTTGTTTTCGTATTTAGGGAAATTTCCTCCCAGCTGAAAAATATCCCATACGTCATCAGCCGCTACCAACGTATCCAGCTTTGTAAAATAGCTGTCAAAGTCATAGAATTCCGCTTCTATTTTTACATTGGGATTCTGTTCCTCATACATTTCAATCACCTTATTGGTGGCATCATGACGGCTTTGTGATCCCCACCATGCCATACGTAAGGTAATCTGGTCTCCGGAAGCTGCCGCCTGCGTCTCATTTTGAGTACCATCTTTTGCCGCCTCTGTGCTTTTACTTTCTGTACTATTACTGCCTGTACTCTTGCTGTCTGTACTGCCGCCACACCCCATCAAACCAGCAGCCATAGTTCCCGCCAATAACCATGCTAAAGCTCTTTTCATTTTCATAATTTACCTCTCCATTTCTTTTTCATTTTCGTTAGTTTGTACTGCTCCTATCTGATATGTTGACATTCTATACGAAACTGACTTCTAAGTCAGTATACATATAAAAAGTGCATAAATAAAATTGATTTTCCGTATTTTTCAAACTATATTTACTTTTTTATTTGTGCATATTGGACAAATTGTGCCCTGGATTTTCTGGCATTTTTTTGGATTAGTCATGAGTTGACACACTTCGCTCTCCGTTTTATAATGGATTGTACGAACTTTTACACAAGAGAGTATTAGAAACTTGCACTATAAGTATTGGAAAATACTCCAGAAAAGGAGCCACAGAATATGATAAAAAAACTTACCCAAAATGCCCGGCGCCCGGAAGGGACATGGGGCAGTCTGATGATTCATAAAATGAACCTGGGGCATGCGAGGCTGACAAAATGGGCACTTTACCAGCTGGATCCCGCACCTGACTGCAAAGCACTGGATATCGGATGCGGGGGCGGAAAAGCGGTGCGCCGCCTGTTAAAATTAATTCCCCAGGGAAAAGTCTACGGCGTAGACTACTCTCCCCTTTGCATTGAACGTGCCCTGAAAGAAAACAGTCATTATATTGCAAACGGCAGGGCTGATATTTTAAAAGCAAGTGTCTCTAACCTGCCATTCAGAGATAACGTATTTGACCTGGCAACTGCCATTGAGACCATCTATTTCTGGCCGGACATCCATTCTGACTTAAAGGAAGTTCTCCGTGTTTTAAAGCCCGGAGGCAGATTTGCCGTCATATGTGAAATGGTACAGCAGGAAGATGACGCAGATAAATATGCAGAAGTGACCGCTCTTTTGAGCATGCATATTCCCTCTGCAATCGGATTAAAAAAAGCCATGCAGGAAGCGGGTTTTTCTAAAATCCGTGTTCGTAAACACCCGCGAAACGGCTGGCTGTGTGTAATAGGGGAAAAGTAGTCAGCAGATAACCAGAACCATTGTTGTAAATTCTACATCATGATAGGTTTTCATAATCGCTGCATCCTTCCTTCTTTTGCATACAGTACCTGTAAAATTCCAGGTATTCTTTTTCAAATATGCTGTCTTTTAAATATACAAAATTAAATTCCCGGGCAGCCTGAAAGTTCTGAATGGCCACTCTTCTTAAAGTTCCTTCCCGGATCTCTTTTCCCACCACGGATGCGTAGGCAAAAGTCAGACCTAGTCCTTCCCGTACCAGATGTTTGATTACCGCAAAATTCCCCATTTCATTCAGCTTTTCAAACTGCCCGATGCTTAAATTGTGTTCCGCCAGTATATCCTCCAGAATCCACCTGGTCCCGGAACCTTTTTCCCGGATAATCAGGGGATATCCGGTGATATCATCCATCAGCAGATTCTCCCGTATGGGAAAATTACCGGAGCAGACTGCAATAAAACCTTCGTTAGCCAGGAGCACATGGCTGTAGGCATCCTTGTCAAATCTTCCCTCTACCACCGCAAAATCAATTTCTCCCTCATCCAGTTTTTTCAGCAGTGTCTCTGTATTTTCAACCAGCATGGACAATCTGTTTTGAGGATATTCCTTCAGATACGCAGTTAAAATAGGCGGCATCAGATACTCTCCAATGCTCAGGGTAGCACCAAACCGAAAATACCTTGCCGCAGCTACCGGCTGCTGCATCAGCTCATGAATCTTCCGGCTGTTTGCCTCCATGGTCAGCGCAGACCAGTAAAACAACTGCCCTTTTGGAGTAAGGGTAAGCTCTCTTGCCTCATGGTCAAACAGGTTCATGCCATATTCCCGCTCTAAATACTGGATATGCTGGGTAACTGCGGGCTGGGTGATATGCAGGGAATGTGCCGTCTTTGTATAATTTTTTAATCTGCACAATTCCAGAAAAGTCTTAATTCTATAGTCTAACATAGCTCTCCTTATAAGTTTAAATTATAGTTTGATAAAAATTAATAATTTTATTTTATAGCCAAATGATGGTAAAATCAACAGGAATCGAAAATAAAAATATGAAGGAGTATATGTTTTGAAAAAATTTACTGAATCACTTAAAAATTTAATCCCGGGTTTCATCGTCTGCCTGGTGATTTCCGGTATCGCACAGATAATCAGTTCCTTTGTCCCTGCTGTGGGCTCTGCCCTGTTTGCCATTGGCATCGGCATCCTTTGCGGCAATACATTTTTAAACAGGGAATCCCTGAACAAAGGGTGTAAATTCTCTGAATCCAGGCTTTTGGAGTATTCTATTGTCCTCACCGGTCTTACACTTCACCTGTCTGATATCCTTGGCGTTGGCATCTTCGGCATTCTTTTCATCGCACTGCAGATGGCATTTACCATCACCGGAACCTATCTTATCGGCAAGCAGTTGGGCTTTCATAAAAAATTCTGCCTTTTGATGTGTGCCGGAAATGCCGTCTGTGGTTCCTCAGCCATTGGAACCATATCTCCAGTAATTGACGCAGATGCAAAAGACAAAGGAATTTCCATCACCATAGTAAATATTACCGGTACATTTCTTATGGTGATCCTTCCCCTCATAACAGGAATACTCTATCACGATGAGATCATTCATACATCCGGTATGATCGGCGGAATTCTGCAGTCCATTGGCCAGGTCATTGCCTCGGCAAAATTTATCAATGATGATGTTGTACAGATGGCAACAATTTTTAAGATTATCCGAATTGTATTCCTGGTTGTGGTAGCTTTGGTCTTTTCCAAAATGAACACCACAGACGGAGAAAAGTTGTTCTCCCGGAAACAAAAAAAGGATTCCCACAGCAAAAAAATTTCCTGCGGAATCCCCTGGTTTATCATAGGATTTTTTATCTTCAGTATCATAAGCAGTTTCGGTATCGTCCCACTCCCCCTGGTTAAGGCAGCAAAGCTGGTAAGCGGGCAGTTTGAAATCATCGCCCTGGCCGCCATCGGAATGCGGGTAAAATTCCAGGATCTTTTAAATGAGGGTCCAAAGTCCATGCTGTATGGAGGTCTGGTAGGAACCATGCAGACTGTATTGGCAATAGGACTGCTCTTTCTGCTTTAATATCCCGGGTCATTGAACGGGAATTACAATTTCGGTAACATATTTATTTGGATTTCCTTTAAAAATCATTCCCGGTCCCTTATGGTATATTTCCCTGGATGGGGTCAGGCAGGTTAATCCACGATCTCTGGCAAAGTCAAGCAGCGCTTTATAGGCTCTGTGCAGCTCTTCATAAGTGCCTGTATGTGTTGTGCAGACTGCCTTCGGAACAGCCGGCAGCTGTTTGCAACTGATATTCTTCCCATCAATGATGCCTTTTGTGGGTACACAGATTTTAATATCCGCTTCTTCCTTAAAATCATCGTCGTAATAACAGCAAAATGGTTCACCGGCTCCTTTTCCTTTCACTTCCTTATAAATATCAGAAATATATTTCCCCATATCCTGATACTTTCCACGATATCTAATGGATGCAACCGTAATAGCCGGAAAGCTTTTCAGCTCAATTTTATATTCCATCAATTCCACCTCCGCGTCTTTGGGTTTCAAGCAACGGTCCATCCGGCGGATAAGTTCCTTTTCTTTTTGAATCTGCCTGCGTATCATCTCCTGCTTTTCTTCCAGATAGTAGGACAGATCTTCTGCACTTTCGCAGTTTTCCAGAATCTCCTTCACTTGTGCAATACCGAAATCCAAATCCCGGAGAAACTGAATCAGTTCTGCTTTTTTAAAATCTTCCCCGTTATAGTAGCGGTAACCGTTGTCAGCTCTGCAGGACGGCTTCAATATACCTTCCTCATCATAATACCGCAGAGATTTCACCGTCAACCGGGTGATTTTCGAAAATTCACTTATCTTATACATGTTCCGCCTCCTTGTTACAATTATTGTAAACCTTCCAGTGCGGTGGAATGTCAAGGGATTTTGATTCTAAATTAATTCAGAGAATCTTCAAATTTCTGTACATTATCCTTTTTCCCGACTACTACGATAATGTCTCCCTCAGAGAAACGGTAATGGGGGTTAATCTCAATATCCGTCTTATTCCCCCGCTCAATAGCAATGATATTCAGCCCGAACTTCTGGCGCAGATCCGCTTCCACAATACTTTTATCCACCAGAGAACCGGATAATTTTATTTCCGTAATTTCCACATTATTATTCAGAGAAATATAATCTAAAACGCTGTTGGCAAGCAATCGGTTCGCAAGACGTACCGCCATATCGCTTTCCGGATATACCACCTGTGCCCCTATTTTTTCAAGAACGGCTCCCTGATCGGGGCTGATGGCTTTTGCAATGACTCTGGGCACTCCCAGGCTTACAACATTGAGCGTTGTAAGAATGCTGGTATCAATTTTCTCACCAATGCAGACTACCACCGTATCACAATTTTGAATTCCGATTTCCTCCAGGACTTCTTTTGTAAGGGTCTCAGCCACAAATGCATTTTCTGTGTATTGCCTCAATTCCTTTACTTTACTCTCTGTATTGTCAATTACAATCACTTCTTCTCCTGCCTCTGACAGGGTTTTAGCCAGTGCAGTTCCAAATCTCCCAAGTCCGATAATACCATAGGAATATGTTTCTCTATTTCTTCTCATAATGTTAACCTTTCTGTTTACTATTTTCTATTAAAGATATTCTCAGTTCCATACAGCCGGCTGTGCAGCCGATAACGCCCTTAACCTATAATAATGGTTTCTTCCGTATAACTTACATTAGAAGTCTCCTTAAATACCCAAAGAGATGCGATCGTCAGCGGTCCAAGCCTTCCGATAAACATCGTTATAATCAATACGACTTTACTTGCCACGCAAAGATCCGGTGTAATTCCGGTAGACAGCCCTACCGTACCAAATGCGGATGTGACTTCAAAAAACAGCTGGATAAAGGTACAGCTGGGTTCCAAAATACAAAGTGCAAATGTTCCGGTACATACTACCAGCAATGCCAGAAATGTAATAATAAATGCCTTTGTAATGACCTCTGTTGGAATCTTACGCCGGAATGCGGAGCTGTGCTGATTGGTGGCAGAGCTCTTAGTTGCCTGCATTAATGCAAAAAAAGTACTTGTCTTAATACCTCCGCCGGTAGATCCCGGTGACGCACCAATAAACATTAAAATCGTTAAAACAAACAGCCCGGCATTGGTAAAGCTTCCAATCGGATATGTACTAAATCCCGCTGTACGGGCAGAAACGCTCTGAAAAAATGCCCCCAGCCAGGTAATATCTTCTGTGAGTTTCAAAAGAACCGTTCCGATTGCCAGCAGGAAAATACTCATGGTAATTACTACTTTTGAATGAAGCCGAAGCTTCTTAAAGGACCGGGTCTGAATAATATCTAAAATAACCAGAAAACCCAGACCGCCAAATATAATCAGTCCACAGGTAGTCAGGTTCAAAAGTACATTGCTCTGATAGGGAATCAGATTCTGCAAGCCTCCCAGAATATCAAATCCCGAGTTATTAAATGCCGCCACCGAATGGAACAGACTAATTCCAAGTGCATCCAGCGGAGGAAAATCCTGAACAAATACAATGAAACTCAAAATAACTCCTGCCCCTTCAAAGCACAGCGTCATGAGTAATACTGCCTTGACCAGGCGCACAACGCCTTTAAAGCTGCTCAGGTTCATGGCTTCTTTTACCAAAAGCCTGCCCCTGATTCCCACTCGTTTTCCCGCTGCAAGAATAAATGCAACTCCCACAGCCGTAACCCCCAAACCTCCGATTTGAATCAGAAGTGCTACCACCGTTCTCCCGAACACCGTAAAATGTTCAGCCGTATCTATTGCAATCAAACCGGTTACACAGACTGCGCTGGTGGATGTAAATAGGGCATTGATAAAACTTACTTCCGCTCCGTCATTGACTGATACAGGCAGCATCAAAATCAGGGCACCCACCAATATTACCAGTGCAAATCCCAATGCAATCAGCCTTCCGGGTGACTGCTTTTTAAAAAATTTCATTTCTTTCCTCCTGTGATTTCATTATGCAGATTTTGAATTTAGAAACTTAAAATGCACAAAAAGACACAATCTGCGTAAAAAGCAGATTATGCCTCTTTCTTCTATTTTCTAAGGTTTTTGCCCAAAACGTTCTCTGCCTGTATCACAATTACCATCAATGTCTTCTGAACTGTCCATATTGCAAAAATCCTTTCTCTAACTTATCAGTGAATTTATTCCCGCGAGGATCAAAAACCCCGTTGCCTGCAGCGGGATTTTTGACTTGACTCTATTATATTTAACAGTATAGAAAACGTCAAGGTATTTTTTAATATACAATAACCGGCGTACCAATCTCGACTGCTTCGTAAATTTTTTCCGCATTATCGTAAGGTGTATTTACGCATCCATGGGAACCGTTGGTCTTATATATTTCACCGCCAAATGCCGGACGGTTCAGGTCATGAATTCCCACATCCCCATTAAATGGCAGCCAGTAATCTACCGGAGATGCATAGCCTTCCCCCTTCAGAATTGCATTTCGCTTCTTGGCATCGATTGCCCAGCATCCGCCCTTTGGCGTATCCCATCCTTTGGAAGAGTTGCCTGTTACAATAGGAGTATCCACGATGAGTTCACCGTCTTCATAACACCACATCCGCTGCTCTTCTATACTGACTTCTACATAAGTTTCACCGATATCGTTGGAGGAACGGTCCATGGCTGTATACACATATACCGGCTCCAGGGTCTCCACCTTGCCTTCTCTTAACGCCTCCAGCAGGTTCTCGGTTGTGGCATCCACATCCGTAGCCCAGCCGTAATCTCCGCCTTCTAAAGTGATGGTATCCCCCTTTGAGGTCTTAAACTCTCTGGTGAGTCCGAATGTATCCGTCTCAGCCGCCATTTTATTCACAAACTGCCTTACTTTATCTTCATCGATGGAATATTCTCCATTTTCCCCTTCCACCAGCCATTCTCTGATCTGGCCCCTGTCTGCCACCATCTTCCGGTCTACAAAGTCAAAGGTGATCTCTGCCTGTGTTAATCGGTTCAGCTCCTGTACCTGGGTAACCATTTTCTCATTTGTGCTGTAGACTTCAGGGTCCTTGTAAAGTCCGGCTTCTTCAAAAGAAAGTTCCGTCTTATGATTGTCTACCGCATCAATTATTGCCTGCTTTACCTGCTCCTGATCCATGGTATTTCCCATTACTTCGGGAACGATTTCAAATCCGGTTGCCGTTTCTTCTATGTATGCATCCTTTGGTTTCACCATATTACCGTCTTTAAAACATTTTAAATTTTTAACCAGTGAATTCACCAGTTCTTTGTCATAGGAAGTATTAACTGATGTTTCGTATTTTTCTTGTTTTCCCATATTTAAAAACCATAAAAAGGGTTCCTGCGCTTTTAAAAGCTTTTCCACTTCTTTCTCTTCATCCGTGTATTGAAAGCCCAACTGCTCTGCCGTAATCACTTCTTCAAAGTTGTCACGGCCTTTTAAAGTAAGGTTATATACAAGAATACTGTCCTGTATCTTATCTTCCACCTGGGCGATGGTAGCATTACCGCAATCCAGCCCGTTTATCATAGTTCCTCCATAGAAATGCTTTGTAAAATAATATGCAATTCCCAGGTATACACCAATGACGATCACGAAAAATCCAATCACTACCCCTAAAATTATTTTTTTCTTCGTATTTCCCTTCATTTTTTCACCCCTTATGTCGTACTTTATCCTAATAGCGTGTTCAAAAATTCATTCCCGCCATCTGCACGTCCAGCCTGCAGATTCGTAAATGATATTTTTCGACAAGCTCTACTACAGTATATCATACCAGGATGATATATAAAAGTCATGTATGAAAACTTAAGCAAAAGTTCATATTATAGATGTTGCGAATGTTTTTTCCCTTGTGTATAATGAGTTACATCTATAAGTGAAAAACCCGTTGCGAGCATCGGAGTTTTTGGTCTCCGCTTCCGCTCCGGTCGTTGCTCGCGGGAATAAAGTATCTACAGCAAGTGAAGGATCGAATCATGCAGAAGAAAATAAAAACAATATGTCTCATTATACTGGTAATTACCGCATTCTTTGCCCTGAACACCACTGCCTATGCCGGCAGGAGTTCCAAAGTTCCCCCCGTCTCTGTCAAATTGAAGAGGCCGGCTCTTTCGGTAAAAGAAGGACAGACCGTAAAATGTATCGCACATGTGGTACCCCGGAATGCCTCCAAAAAAAAGTTAAAATACCGCTCTCTCAATACGAAAGTGGCAAAGATATCGCCCAAAGGACTAATAACCGGTCTGAAGCCCGGCAGGGCAGTAATTGTATGTTCCGTCAAAGGAGCTCCAGCCATTAAATCCAGATGCACCGTCATTGTGGCTCCGAAAAAATCAGAAATAACCTTTTCAAAATATGTGCAGAACCTATTTACCGGAGAATCAAGTACGCTTATTCCTTACCAAAACGGTATGAAAATGGCATCTGACAAGGTAACTTTTGTATCCAGCAGCCCGCAGACAGTCTCGGTTGATGCCTCCGGCAATATAAATGCCCTCCATGCCGGAACGGCGGTCATCACTGTCACGGCTCATAAAGATGCTGCTCCGGCATCCTGTACCATACGTGTAAATAACAAGTCATCACAGGGCACAGGAAAAACCATCTTTGTGGGCGCTTCCAGGACAAAAGGCAAAGAGATGGTTCTGGATGACCGAACGGATAAGATTCTGTTTATTACAAAAAGCGGAGCCAGACTTCCCTGGTTTCAGAATACTGCATTTACCGAATTAACAAAAATCCTGGATAAAGATCCGGAACAGACAGCTGTTATCTGCATGGGGGTCAATGACATGCAGGATATCGATGGCTATATCAGCCTCTGCCGGGAGTTGATGCTCCAGTATCCCCGGACTAAAATTTATATTACCACCATTACACCCGTAGACAGCACATTCACATATCACAAAGATGCCCAGATCCGAACATTTAACCGCAAATTAAAGGCAGCCTTTGGCAGCAATGTAATCAATACATACCGTTATCTGAAGAAAACCGGATATAAAACGGTAGATGGTATCCATTATGAACAGTCAACCTGTGCAAAAGAACTGGACTATATTCTGGATGCCTTAGGCAAGTCAAATGCTACGCAGTAAGACCTGTCTGCCTGACTTGCAGCCCGCGGGAATCATCAGAAAGCAGCCGCCATTCATGCGGCAATGGAGGTGAATATGAAAAAATCCACAGAAATTATAACAAAAGAATATTCCGCAAAAGTACTGCCCTCCGTAATGAGCAGCCATCTTCTGCCACTGGATACGGTGGAAGGCTACAAAGTGCGCCCGGGATTCTATGAGATCAACGGTGCCACTGCGATTCCCGGCGGAATCAGTTTTACAGTACATTCCCACCATGCAGTATCCTGTGAACTTTTGCTCTATCATCCAGAAGAATGCTCTCCCTATGCAGTTCTGAAATATCCGGATAATTATAAAATAGGCCATGTTTTTTCCATGATCGTATTTGGTTTGAATATGGCTGATTTTGAGTATGCTTTTCGTCTGGACGGACCCTTTTTGCCGGAAAAAGGGTTTATTTTCGACAAGACAAAGCCATTGCTGGATCCCTATGCCAGAGCCGTTACCGGTCAGAGTGTATGGGGTGTAAAATCTTCCTGTGATGTTCAGTACCGGGCAAGGGTCGTTAAAAATAACTTTGACTGGGGCAGCTTCACCCAGCCTTTGATAACGATGGAGGACCTGGTGATCTACGAGCTTCATGTCCGGGGATTTACCAAACACATTTCCTCAGGCGTTGCCCATCCCGGAACTTTTGACGGACTGAAAGAAAAAATCCCCTATTTAAAAAAACTGGGAATAAATGCGGTAGAACTGATGCCCATCTTCGAATTCGATGAAATGAGTGACCGCAGAGAAGTAAACGGAAAAGAACTTTTAAATTACTGGGGTTATAATACCGTAAGCTTTTTCTCTCCCAATACCAGCTACGCCTCACACAACGAATCAAACCAGGAGGGGCTGGAACTGAAAAATCTGATAAAATCCCTGAATGAAAACGGCATAGAAGTTATTCTGGATGTTGTGTTTAACCATACGGCTGAAGGGAATGAAGCCGGACCTTATTTTTCTTTTAAAGGGTTTGACAACAATATCTACTATATGCTCACACCAGACGGAAAATATTATAACTTCAGCGGCTGCGGCAACACCTTAAACTGCAATCACCCAATCGTCCAGCAGATGATCCTGGAATGCCTCCGCTACTGGGTTACGAATTACCGTGTTGACGGTTTCCGCTTTGACCTTGCAACCATCCTGGGACGCAATGAAGACGGTTCCCCCATGAGTAAACCGCCCCTGCTGCAAAGTCTAGCATTCGACCCGATTCTTGGCAATGTCAAATTAATTGCAGAGGCATGGGATGCAGGCGGTCTCTATCAGGTGGGCACTTTCCCGTCCTGGCACCGCTGGGCAGAGTGGAACGGCAAATACCGGGATGACCTGAGAGGATTCTTAAAGGGAGACTACTGGCTTGCACCCGAGGCGGCAAAGCGCATTACCGGCTCTACGGATCTCTATGATCCCAAACTGCGCGGCTACAACGCATCTGTTAATTTTCTCACCTGCCACGATGGTTTCACGTTGTATGACCTCTATGCCTATAATGATAAACACAATGATGCAAACGGGTGGAATAACACGGACGGAACGAATGATAACCGCAGCTGGAACTGCGGAGCGGAAGGCAATACCACAGATCTGCAAATTTTAGAGCTGCGCCGACGGATGATCCAAAATGCCTGCGCTGTTTTGATGTGCAGCAGGGGAACCCCTATGTTTCTTGCAGGAGATGAATTTTGCAATACGCAGTTTGGTAATAACAATCCCTATTGCCAGGATAACGAGATTTCCTGGCTGGACTGGACGCTGCTGGAAGCAAACCAGGATATGTTTAACTTTTTTTCCTATATGATTGCATTTCGGCGCAGCCATCCCGCAATCAGGCGCAGCCTGGCACCCAGTCACTGTAAGCTGGATGCCATCAGCGTTCACCAGGAAAATCCATTTGACAGCCATATTACGGCGGATTCTAAAATGATCGGCGTTTTATTTGCGGGACGGCTTCCGGATGATACCGCAGATGATATTGTGTATCTGGCTGTAAATGTTTACTGGGAACCCCTGACAGTCACACTGCCCTCTTTGCAGGAACCACTGAAATGGCATCTTGCGGTCAATACTGCCCGAGAAGATTCCCGTAAGATTTATCCCGCCGGACACATGCCGGTTATGAATGGTCCTTCGTTTCGGCTGGGTGCACGTTCTGTTGCTGTTTTTACAGCCGCCAGAGAGAACTCTGGAAATATTAAATAATATTTCTTTGCCTGATACCATACAAAAAGTCAGCACACCACATGAAAGCGCGGTCTGCTGACTTTTACTTATTTGCGCCGGGCGGCACTAGTACATCATTGCTTAAATAATTGAGTAATACACACAGGATATTCGTATCAGGGGATCCAAACCATTCTGCAGGTGTAGCGGGCTACATCAAAGAATGGTTCGGATTTCCTGGTGCGGATAGCCGAAGTGTATTACTTGATTATTTATGCAATGCTGTACTAGTGTTAAACACCTTCTAATATTCCCATAAAATCTTCTTTGGATAGATTCGTAACCGATACGCCATTTTCCGAAATGATCTGATCGGAAAGATTTTTTTTCGCTTCCTGAAGAAGAAGTATTTTTTCTTCAATGGTATTTTTAGCGATCAGTTTATAGACACTCACTGTATTTTTTTGTCCAATCCTATGTGCCCGGTCAGTGGCCTGATTCTGTGCCGCTACATTCCACCAGGGATCAAAATGGATGACAATGCTTGCACCGGTAAGATTCAGCCCTGTTCCGCCTGCCTTCAATGATATAAGGAAAACCGGTACATCATTTTCATTAAACTCTGCCACCAGCTGGGCTCGCTTGGATTTGGCAGTAGCTCCGGTAAGCTTGTAACTTTTGATTTTCTCTTTTGCCAGTTCCTTTTCCAGAAGCACAAACAAACTGGTAAACTGAGAAAATACCAGAATTTTGTGACCGCCTTCCACTGCATTTTTGATCAATTCCATACAGGTATCCATTTTTGCCGCGTCACCCTTATAATTCTCATATACCAGAGACGGTGCGCAGCAGACCTGGCGAAGCCTGGTAAGCTGTGCCAGAAGCTGTATCTTCCCGGTCTGGAATTCTTCGTTGCTGGTGTGATTCAAGATTTCTAAAAGCTTGTTCACATTTGCCCGGTAAAGTTCGTTCTGCTCTCCTTCCAATTTGGAATAGATAACATTTTCCTCTTTTTCCGGAAGGTCTTTTAACACCTCGGACTTCAAACGCCTTAAGATAAATGGTTTGATCATTTTCTGCAGACGCCCGGTGACAATCTCATCCTTTGCCTGAACAATGGGTGTTTCGTAGCCTGTTTTGAATTTTTCATAGCTGCTTAGCATTCCCGGCATGAGGTAATCAAATATACTCCAAAGCTCACTTAACCGGTTTTCAATAGGTGTTCCGGTAAGTGCAAATTTCACATCTGCCCGGATGCACTTAACCGCCTTTGACGCCTGAGTGATATGATTTTTAATATTCTGTGCCTCATCAATTACCTGGGCAAAAAAATGTTTGTCCTGGTATTCTTCAATATCCCTCTTTAGGAGATCATAGGAAGTGACGATCACATCAAAGTCCTCATAACTTTTAAGCAGCTCCCTTCGCTCAGACATGCCGCCTGCCAAAACACAAACGCCCAGATCCGATGCAAATTTTTCTATTTCACTTTCCCAGTTGTAGACCAGAGAAGCCGGACATACAATCAGGCTTGGCGCCTTCTTCTGTCCGCTTTCTTTCTTTTTTAACAGAAAAGCAATGATCTGCAGTGTTTTTCCAAGCCCCATATCATCTGCCAGAATCCCGCCAAATCCCATGGAATCCAATGTACATAACCATCGAAATCCTGTCTTCTGGTAATTTCTCATAACTTTCTTTAGGGAAACCGGTACTTCGTAATCACTGTCTTCCACATCCTTCATATTACGGATCATAGACTTAAACGACGTATCCCGGTGAACCTGGGTACCTTCGTTTTTTAATACCTGATCCAGGTAAAATGCACGGTATTTGGGAATCGTGGCAGATCCTCCTGAAATTTCTTTGGCTTTTAAGTTCAGACCGTCAGCCAATTCTGAGATAACAGCGAGGCCATTATCCTCCAGTTCCATGAAATCACCATTTTTTAACCGGTGGTACTTCTTACGCTGGCGGTAACTCTGAAGCATTCCCTCCAGATCTTCTCTGGAAAGTTCCCCGGCATCCACCTGCAGATCCAGCAGTCCGCCTTTAACTGCAATACCAACGGTAATCTTGGCCGCCTGGGTAATCCGCAGTTTTTTAAAAGCGTCAGATACAAATACCTCTCCCACTTTCTCGATCTGTACAATTCCGGTCGTCAGCAGACGGTATACCATATCCTCATTTTCGTCCTGAATCCAAAACCGGTTATCTTTGCTGATTCCTTCAAAATACGGTTCCACCGTCTTTACCGCTCTGGCTTCTTTCTGAATATCCCGGAAAGCATTGCTGAAATCATAATGTTCCGCCAGATTATAGGCCTTTTCACCATAATCCGCTTCCATTAATGCAGTGATATATCCCTGATCCCAGTCCATATATATTTTGACCACTGCTTCCTGAGGGATATATTTTTCCAGGTCTCCATCCACTCTCAGTTCAGCATATTTTTTAAGAACCGGCAGGATGGAACTGCAAAACGAACTCATGTCCTTTTCTTCTACATCCAGGACCACTTCTTTATTAATCTTGCCTATTTTACAGACAGCTCCCATCTCCCTGGTGAAATCTGCGTCACACTCGTAAACGGTTCTGCCCATTCGCAGGTACAGCCTTCCATTTCCCCAAAATGCTTCCTCTTCCGGAATTACAAGGGAAAAACCGCCGCCTTCCCCCAGACGCTCCAGGCCAAACTGCAGCCTGGGATTTTCCTTTACTACATATATTTCCTGATCCCGGGTCATATAGTCATCCAGGCTGCAGGACTTTCCCACCATCAGGTGTAAAAAAGCCCCCCTTGCTTCATCCGAAATTTTAAAATAGCGCATGCTGGGCAGATAATACGTACTGTTATGGTAGTAACGGTATTCGCCAATATATTTCTTCAGATAGGCAATTAATTCCTGTGCCTCTTTTGTAAATGCGCCCATTTCATGAATAAACCCTAATTTTTTCCCATAGTCCACCTTTTCATTCCGGTTAATTGCCTCCAGCAATGAATGGATATCCTTCACAACGTATTTATTTTCCGCACCTACACGAAAGCCCAGCGCCCAACCGGAATAGTCCCGGACCAGTGTAGGCTGAAGCTCTATATTTCCCGTAACTTCCGGCTGCAGAAACTGTGCTTTATTCTGCATGGCATATTCAAAGATCAGCTTGGATAACTCCGGTGCCGTATGAACCTTTTTAGACTTTATCTGCTGAATTTTAAACTTTTCAAAATCATAGAGTGCTTTGGATTTCTCCGGTGCGGCAAACTCCAGTGCAAGCGCCACACAGTGTTTACACATGCCCGGATATTTAAAGAAAGCCGGACATTCACACTCATACTCCAGGAAATCCTGGTTCTCCATATCATAATCAAACCAGACATGATAGTCTGTACCGGAACTGCCTTCCACATCCCCGCTGGCATGAAAGATCCCGGAAGCTTCTTCCGTATCGGAATGTTTGCCGTAAACCATCCCATTATTTTTCAACGAAATGCCCTTTTGAAAAGATTTATTGTAACAGTTATCCTTTATTGTTTTAATATCAATCTTCATATCGTTTCATTACCTGTCGCTGTTCTACTTTCCGCTATTCTTCTTCCAGTTTTTCCAGATACTCCTTATAGTCGCTGGATAAAACGCCTTGGTGGGGTGCATTCTTTTTATTGATATTAACCGCCGCAGATGATTTGATGATCGGCTGTAACGTACCGGCTCCTGCTACGCAGCCGCCAGGGCATGCCATTCCTTCTAACAGATAGCCGTTGTACTTTCCTGCCTTTGCCATCATCAGCATTTTTTTACAATCCCGCAGTCCCTCTGCACTCACGACTTTTACTTCCCGGTTTGGCTGTAATTCTTTGATACAATTCACCACAGCGTTTGCAACGCCTCCGCTGACTGCGAATCCCCTTCCGTCTCCACTGGACTCGGAAAGCTTACTTTCATTTGTAATAGCGTCAAAGTCCACATCCCTGGCTTCAAACATGCCCATGAGTTCTTCAAAGGTCAATACAAAGTCTATATCGCTTCGTATGGATTTCCGGCTGGCTTCCAGCTTTTTCGCAGCACAGGGTCCTACGAATACAACTTTACAGCCCGGATGCTTCTTTTTAATCAAACGGCCTGTCAGCACCATAGGTGTCAATGCCATGGATATATAAGATGCCAGCTCGGGATACAGTTTCTTCGCCATGACGGACCATGCCGGACAGCAGGAAGTAGCCATAAACGGCTGTTTCTCGGGAACTTCCTCCAGGAAATCTTTTGCTTCTTCAATGGTACACAGATCGGCTCCGATTGCAACTTCCACTACATCCTCAAAGCCCAGCTGCTTAAATGCATCCCGCAGTTTCTCAGGGGTCAGCTTCGGTCCGAACTGTCCCACAAATGCCGGTGCAATTGCCGCATATACCGGAACATCACTTTTAATTGCCTGTATGGTCTGGAAGATCTGGCCTTTGTCTGCAATTGCTCCAAACGGGCAGTTTACCAGACACATGCCGCAGGAAACACATTTATCATAATCGATATCTGCACGTCCAAGTTCATCAGAACCAATGGCATCCATGCCGCAGACTCTTGCACAGGGGCGTTCAATTTTCATTATTGCATTGTAAGGACAGACTTTGATACATTTTCCGCACTTAATACATTTATCCTGGTCTATGATAGATTTTCCGTCTTTAATGGAGACTGCATCCTTTGGACAAACTTCCACGCATGGATGTGCCAGGCATCCCTGACAGGCATCCGTAACCCGAATCACATTGTCGGGACAGGAATGACAGGCAAATTTAATTATATTTACAAGAGGCGGATCATAATATTTCTCAGCGATAGCACTTTCTTTAATTCCATCTGATATAGGTGCATGTTCGGTCATTTTCCGAAGGGGCAGGCCTATGGACAGACGAAGTCTCTCACCTACGATTGCCCTTTCCAAAAATACACTTTCCCGGTAAGAAGCAACCTCACCCGGAATTATTTGAAATGGAATCTCTTCAATTCGGGAATAATCCCCACCTTCATACGAAAGTCTTGCCACTTCCGTAAAAACGCGTCTTCTAATATCGTTAACGGATGTATATATCCCTCGCATCTTCATTGTGTGTCCTCCTAACATATTGATGTCTATTAGTAAATACGCAAAAAAGGTCAGACATTATTTCGCTCTGACCTCCTTGCCGCTCTATTATATTAACATATTTTTGTCTTCATGACAAGTTCAAACCTGCTTTGCTTAGTGCGTCATATGATTACACTCCGCTCTTGCTTAAATATGCTTTTATTCCCTGGAAAACTTCCTTGCTGATAATATGTTCCATTTTACATGCATCCTTTTCTGCTATTTCCTCGGATACATCTGCAACCTTCATAAGAAATTCCGTCAGAAGTTTATGCCTTTCATATATGGATTTCGCAAGATCAGAACCTTCTGCTGTCAGCTCTAACTCTCCGCCGCTTTCTACTGTTATGTAGCCGTTTTCCTTTAATATTCCAACAGCCCTGCTCACACTGGGCTTACTGAATTCTAATTCTCTTGCAATATCGATGGAACGGACCGCCCCGTTCTTCTCTTTCAACATTAATATTGTCTCTAAATAATTCTCTCCGGACTCGTACATCAAGTTTCACCTCCAATAGTTATTACCTTATAATATATACGATTTGGAGGCTTACGTCCAGCAATTTTATATTTTAATCACTATTGCACTAATACTGCCTCTATTTTATCCTCCGCTAAAAATCCTTTTTTCTTCAATCCGGTTTCCAAAACCTCTGCCCATTGCTCCTGGGACAACCGGATGGTCGCATTGCTTTTTAATAAAATCGTACATCCATTTCGGATACCGGCATCCTGGTCGCAGGACAGGCGGTACATATTCCTTCTGTCAATTGCTCCTATTTCTTCTAATGTCTTTACCATACGGTATACCGTTGCTATTCCAATAGAAGAATCTTTGCCATGTGCCTGATAGTAGATCTCCTTACAGCAGGTACATTCTTCATCCAATATAATATCAATAATCAGCTTTCTCTGTTTCGTGATACGAAGACCTTTGCTGCGCAGTTCATTGATGATTAGTTCTTTTTTATTGATCAGCTTTTGGATCGGCTGACTGTCGTATTCTTTTGGTTTCAACTAGATCACTCCTGTCTTTCTTATACTTTCATAGATTAAAAGATAAATATTGATTCATATCCACAGTTTATATAGTTAGTCTTAACTAACCATCACTGTAAAAATTAGCAGAATATATCTTGCCTATTCTGCTAATTCCATCTATTTCTTAATTCTGTACAAAAGCCGTTCATCCTCAGGCTATTCCACCATAATCTTCTGAGCAAGGCTGCGGTTTAATGCTATTCGGGTTCCTTTTATAATTAAAGTCATTCCACTGGAGTTCTCCCCCAGAACCTCGACTTCCTGTCCTTTCACGAATCCAAGCGATTCCAGATGACGTTTCATTTCTTCAGAACCATAGTAAGATTTCACAATTCTTCTATCTCCGGACGCTGCTAATGCTAATGGCATAATACCGCTCCTTTCTAACTCTAATGTATGTAGTGGGCACTCAATTTTATATAGTTATCTTATGCTAACTTTCCAAAAAAGTCAAGTCTTTACTGATAATAAATATTATTTTGTTAGTTTTCGCTAACTCCATTTCTTAGAATTAGAAAATTTTTGGTGATATCTTAATAGAATTTACATAGATCTTAATAGAAATCAGGGGTACTGCGTATAGACTTTCATCGCTCCACAGCCCCCCAATTCTTATACTTCTAAAATCTCAAATTTTAATTCCACTGTTTTTTTCTCTCCGCTTTTCAGCGTCATAAGTGTATGATTTTCTTTCTCCCAGGTCTGGCCATTCACACGGCAGTTACATGGCTCCAGCCCCAGCGCGTAATCGCCGGATGCTTCTGATTTCCATTGTGTCAGGTTAGGGAGCTGATTTTTGTTATAATGAACTTTCAGTCCCAGCCCCAGCTCTTTATTGATGACGGCAGCATAGGTATTCCCTTTGTTATCCGCCTGTACCTGATGGAAAAATACTTCTTCCGGTTTGCCATCTTTTGGCGCTTCCATTTCTCTCCAGTTTAAACTTGTCTGACTGTCTTCCCCTCTCAGAACTGTTTGTTCCGCGGGAATGTCAATCACAGCCCCCTGATCCAACAGCGGATAACCTGCATTACAATGATAAAGCAGCATGAAAGGTACTTCTTCATAGGACTCATTTTCAAATTCATCCTGTATACTAATTACATTGGATCCTAAAACCGTTTCAATGGTTCTGCGCAGTACCACATTTTCGCCAAAAAGCTGTGCCTGACGCATCTCTCCTGAGATCCTGATATGATATTCTTCTCCCACCCAGAAAGCATCCCCGCAGACATGCTCAGCCGGTGTTGACCGAAGGCTTCCATGCATCGGCAGGGGATGATGAGGCTCCACCTCAGGTGTCCCTACATTATCCGTTCCGCATGTGAAAAATAGTCCGCCCATAATGCTGCGCTGGGCATCAAAACCGCTGGAATCATAATGCTGACGATTCTGTAAACCGGGCTTGCTTAAAAAGTTCAATGTTCTGCCTTTGTAAGCAAGCTCCACAATATCCAGGCATTTATCCTGGGCTGCCGTAAACTGAAGATCACCGGATTTCACCTGAAATGCTTTCATGCCACAGGCGCGTCCCTCTTTAAACTCCATGTTCCGTACATATGCCATTTGCTGAATACTGCCCATTTTTTTTAATTCTGATCTCTGCATATTCCCTCCTGCACCTTATCCTTTTATACCGAAGCACTTGCTGAAAAGCTTATCCCTTCATGCTGACCCGGATTGCAGGCAGTAAGTGCCTCTATCCAGGACAGACATCTGATATAGCTGCGTGACAGGCTCTGGTATCTTTATTAGGTAAATCAAATTTACTAATTTTATTGTATCGGCTTTTCAGGAATTTTCAATTGCTATTTTTACTAAAATTTTCAAGTCTTCTATGTGCGTTTTTCCGTATTGATATTCAACACACGATATCCTGCGTCTGCAACAGCTTTCGTAAGCTGTTCATCATCAATTTCCAGGCTCATTGAAACAACTGCTTTTTTCTCTTTCAGGTGTACCACAGCTGCTGCACCGTATATTTGGTTAATCGCATCTTCCACTCTCATTTTGCAGTTTTCGCAGTGCATTCCATCCACATACAGAACTTTTTCACCCCATTTTGGCTCCGTAAGTTTTTTCTTCTTTCTCTTTCCCCCATCCGAAGACCCGCCGCCGCAGCAGCTTCCTTCCCCCTTCATATGTTTAATCGTGGGGCGGATTGCCAGAAATACTCCAGCCGCGATGATCAGAATGATAACCAGATTTGCCGGATTCATAAAATTTCCTCCTCTCTTCCATGTTTCCATACATACAGGAAATGCGGGTGCAAAAGTATGGAGAAGCAACCACTTCTATAATTCCATACCTCTGCCCCGCAATCCTGTGTCTAACCTATCTTTTTATGCTGAGGTTTACAACTTTTGCAACTCCCGCCGCATCCGGAACAACCGGCGCACATACCACCTTTTTCTTTTTGCTTAATGATATAACGCACATCCAGGATTACGACAAGCAGAATTGCAATTGATATACTGACTGTTGCTGCATTCGCAGTGATCCAACTTAACATACGGGTCCCTTCTTTCTTCTGTCTTAGAGTTACTGCCGCTTACAGAGTAAGCAGCGCTGTACCGGATCTGCATTTATGCTGCGGCGCGAGTTTTATCACGCTCTTGCCATCTTGCCAGATGCCTGTTTGTGTTTGTTCGGATTATAAGCCGGACGAAACAGCATAAACAGGAAAATAATTAATATAATTGTTGCAACCGCAGTTCCCACTGTGAATCCGCCGCCTGTAAAGGCAGTGCCAAACTGAAAGATCATTAGGGTAACTGCATAAGCAAATACGTTCTGGTAAATGATTGCAAATGCCGTCCATTTTTTACTTCTGAATTCTTTTGCCATGGTGCTGATAGCTGCAAGGCAAGGGGAATCCAACAGGTTAAATACCAGGAAGGAGAAAGCGGCAATCGCACTTGGGAAGAATGTCATAACGGTCTGCCATAAAGTAGCATCTGTTTCTGCCGCATCTGTCATGCCGGCAATAACACCCATGGTGCTGACAATACCTTCTTTTGCAACGAATCCGGACAGGGCCGATGCCACTGCCTTCCAGTTGCCAAATCCAAGAGGTGCAAATATTGGAGCAATAAATCCGCCGACAATAGCCAGTAAGCTGTCATTTTCCGAAGCTGCCATTCCGAATTGTCCATTTGCAAATCCAAATGTTCCAAGGAACCACATTACCATACAGCAGAGGAACAAAATCGTTCCCGCTTTCTTCAGGAAGCTCCATACACGTTCCCACACATGAAGTAACACGGTTTTTACATCAGGGATATGGTACTGGGGCAATTCAATTACAAATGGAGATACTTCTCCGGCAAATAATTTCGTTTTCTTTAACATGATACAGGAAATTACAACAGCAAAAATTCCGATGAAGTACATCAGCGGAGCCATCCACCATGCACCTCCCATAATAGCCCCTGCGATTAATGCAATAACCGGAAGCTTTGCTCCACAGGGAATAAATGTGGTAGTCATAATTGTCATCTTACGGTTTTCTTCATTTTCAATCGTCTTGGTTGCCATAATTCCAGGAACACCACATCCGGAACCGATCAGGAGCGGAATAAAACTCTTACCGGAAAGCCCGAATCTGCGGAACACCCGGTCCATGATAAACGCAACACGCGCCATGTATCCGCAATCTTCCAAAACAGAAAGGAACAGGAACAAAATCGCCATCTGCGGTGCAAATCCGATAGGAGCTGCAAGACCGCCGATAATACCGTCAACTACCAGAGATACCAGCCATTCTGCTGCACCTATGTTTTCAAGACCTGCCTGTACTGCCGGCTGAATCCATGCACCAAACAAAGTATCATTTGTAAAATCTGTTACCACTGCACCAATCGTTGTTACGGAAATATAATATACCAAGAACATAATCGCCGCAAAGATCGGCAGCGCCAGCCATCGGTTTGTAACTATTCTATCAATTTTATCTGAAGTTGTCATCCCTTTTTGCTTTTTCTTCAGACAATTATGAATCACCTTTTCTATGTACTCATATCTCTCATTTGTAATAATACTTTCTGTATCATCATCCTGTTCGTTCTCTGCTGTTTCTATCACATCTTTGATTATTTTGCTGCTATCTGCTGAGAGTGTCAGTTTATCCATAACTTTTGGATCTTTTTCAAACATTTTAATGCTGTACCAGCGAACCTGTTCGGAAGGCAGGTCTGACGGAAGCTGGTCTTCAATGTCAGCCAGATAACCCTCTACCTTGTCAGAAAATTTGTGCTGGGACACAAATGTTTTTTGTTTTGCTGCAAGGGCAATTGCTCTGTTTGCCACTTCATCCAACCCGATGCCTTTTAATGCTGAAGTCTCCAGAACTTCACAGCCCAATGCTTCGGAGAGCTTTCCCGTATTGATTTTATCACCGTTTTTATTAGCAAGGTCGATCATATTCAGCGCCATGATCACCGGAATACCAAGTTCCATGATCTGAGTCGTTAAATAAAGATTTCTTTCCAGGTTTGTGGCATCCACCAGATTGATCACCACATCCGGCTTTTCATCCAGCATATAGTCCCTGCTGACTACCTCTTCCAGGGTATAGGGAGATAAAGAATAAATTCCCGGTAAATCTGTGATAATCACATCTTTATGTCCTTTTAATTTACCTTCCTTTTTCTCAACAGTAACTCCGGGCCAGTTGCCAACATATTGATTGGAGCCGGTCAGGCTGTTAAACATAGTTGTTTTACCGCAGTTTGGATTACCTGCAAGTGCAATACGAATTGCCATCTTCTCTTTTTCCTCCTTTATAGTTAGTTTAACCTAACTCTGTATCAAAAAAATCTCTCTATCTTTTATTCAACCTCAATGATTTCCGCATCCTGCTTTCTTAAAGACAGTTCATATCCGCGTACGGTCACTTCCACAGGGTCTCCAAGGGGTGCTACTTTTCGAACAAAAACCTTGCAGCCTTTCGTAATGCCCATATCCATAATACGGCGTTTTAAAGCACCTTCACCATTTAACTTCCTTACCGTAACTGTGTTTCCACAAGCCACATCTCTTAATGTCGCCATTACATTCTCCTCCTCTTAAATCATGATTTTTTTTGCCATATCCTGATTAATTGCAACTCTGGAATCCTTAATATTCACAATCACATTTCCCTGAATCGCAGATACAACCGTAACAGCCGCTCCTGTTACAAAACCAAGATTCTCCAGAAATCTTCTGGTATCTTCCTTGCCGCCAACTTTTTTAATAACATTCATTTCTCCGGTATTCGCCATTGTTAAGGGCATCACTTCTCACCACCTCATCTGTAAGAATTATAATATTCCTTGCTATTTTTCTATCAGTTAGCTTTCGCTAATCTTCTTTTCAATGGTTAGTATATACTAACTCATGGAATAAATCAATAGTTTTTTTTGAAAAAATGAAAAAAATTATCAAAACCTATATTTACCAGGTCTGGAAAAGCCTTCAAAAGATTTCTCCTTGACTTTTATTTTCCCGCTTCCTATAATAAGTGTTAGAATAAAATAAAACATACAGGAGGTCACAATGAGTAAAATAGATGAAGTAAGAAGCGCTATGGTTGCCGCTATGAAGGCAGGAGAAAAGGAACGGAAAGACTCTCTTTCCATGCTGTTGTCCGCTTTAAAAAATAAGGCCATCGACAAAAGAGAAGATTTAACGGAACAGGAAGAAAACGAAGTGGTTTTAAAGGAAATCAAGCAAACCAAAGAAACCTTGGATCTGACACCAGCCGACCGTACCGATATTATAGAAGAATGCCAGAAACGAATCACCGTTTATGAAGAATTTGCGCCTCATATGATGGATGAAGGAGAAATTAAGAATGTTATATCTGAGGTTCTGAAAGGCCTTGGCATTGACACACCTACCGGCAAGGACAAAGGCCGTATTATGAAAGAACTGATGCCAAGGGTTAAGGGTGTAGCTGACGGCAAACTTGTTAATCAGATCCTGGGGAGTTTGATGCAGTAATTCCTTAAAAATTTATAAACGCATGATAACGGAACACGTCCATGTCTTTTGGATGTATTCTGATATCATGCGTTTTTATTCCCTCGCGGCAGTCGCCAAACGGACACGCTGGCGCGTTCATTTGGCGACTGCCTATACATTTGTTTCAGTTTCATTTAATCGATCCGTTTAGCCTGTACCCTGCAATTCTTTTTAAAAAAAGCAATCCCATAGCAGATAATGTTTTCATACCCTTCCTGTTGCAGTTCTCTGTAATATTCCTTGTCCTGAATTTGATTCAAAGCTTCCGTTGCTTTTGTTTCCATATCTTGAAAAACCCCGGACTGCTTCAGTTCCACAATTACCACCGGTTTCCTCACATCCAGGCTCCTCAGCAGAATATCCAGCCTGCCGTCTCCCGCTTCCCGATTGGACTCTATTAAATATTCATCCAGCGGCTTCAACAGCCCTAATAAAAAGCCATGGTAAAATGCTTCTTTGTAATCATAAAAACTGATACTTTCCCTCAGCTGGCGTCCCAGTTGATCCTGTAAATCCACCTCATTTCCACTCAATAATGCATCATATAACTGACTCAAATCTTCCTGTTGTATCTTTTCTTTCATCCATTCTGAGACTTTACTTTTATAAATATAATTTATTTCCACATTCGGAACCTGCATACGGATAAACCTTTGATCTCCGACAGATCGTTCGGAGACTTTTTTCAGATATCCTGTAAAATAGAGAAAATTCCACAAATTTTCTTCTGATTCTTCTATATCCGCATAAGTAATATCCTCGTGAACTACACTTTCAATTGTATCCCCGGCAATTAAAGATTCCACCTTACTTCTGGTCTGGAGGTCTGCACCTTCTATAAGATGACGTATAATATCATTTGAACTGGTATTAGACCAATATGGTTTGGGTTTCGCGTGTTCATTCTCCAGCAAATCAGAAATATAACTCAATACACTCCACGGATTGTAAATTTCCTGCTCTCCAAACAAGTATCCATCATACCATTCTCTTATATCAGACATGTGGGATTTTAATCCATAATAATCCAGGATCTGTTTCGTTTCCTCTTGCGTAAATCCGAAATATTCTTCATAAGCTTTATCCATAATCGAAATAATGCGAAGGTTATTCAGACCAGTAAAAATACTTTCTTTTGATATTCTGAGGCAGCCTGTAATGACCGCAAATTCCAGGCAGCTGTTCGTTTTTAGTACAGACTCAAATAATGAGCGGATAAAATTGACCATTTTATCATAGTAACCGTGAAAATAAGCATTTTCTAAAGGTACATCGTATTCATCAAGAAGTACAATTACCCTTTTACCATATTGGTGATACAGGATCTGGGATAAAAACTGTAAGGATGTAAGATAGTCCTGCCCCTCTCCCTGAGCATTTAGAATTCTTTGAATTCTGTCTTTCTCAAATTCATAAGCTTTCACTTCTTTTTCATGTCGGCGGAATTCTTCGGCAATCGTCTGCTTCATCGCCGCAAAGGCATAAGAAAAAGATTCTTGCTTGGCGCTTTTTAAAGACAGCCGGATCACCGGATACTGTCCCATATATTTTTCACATATATCCTCTTCCTTTAAAATAGCCAGATTTTCAAATAATGCCCTCTGATTTATTCCGGTATTTTCAAAAAAATATTGCAACATGCTAATTCCAAGTGTCTTTCCAAAACGTCTGGGTCTGGTAAAGAGTGTTACCTTCCCCCTCACATCCAATAATTTTTTTATCAACAGAGTTTTATCAACATAATACCCATTATTTTCTATAATCTCTTTAAAATCTTCCTGACCTACCGGCAGGAACCTGCGCTTTTTCAAAATACCATACCCCTTTCGCTGTTATTTTAATAATCCATATTCACCTAGTACTCCATCCTAACAGTAGCAATAGTGACAGCACTGTTACTATTGTTACTGTCTGGATGGAGCACCAGAGCGTGTTTAAAAAATGCTTTCTGGCAGCTGTGCGTTCCAGTTTGTGAGAGATTTGTCCCGAATGAAAGGCGACAAGCATATATTTTTTATTATACCACAACACCACATTACGAACCTTATTAATTGAATTAAATAATTAATTTTTGTTATCATATTTTTTCTATTACAGCAAAAACCTCCTTAAGATTATATCTCAAAGAGGTTTTATTCCTATACATATTTATGACAATGCTATGGCTAAAGAACGTATATGATCCTATCTGATCGTGAATTTCAGAACATCACCTTAAAGGTCTTTATTTCATAAGGCTTCATATCAAACTCTATTTGGTTTCCGGCTACTGCCGCTTCCCCGCAGTTCACTTCCATCATGTCACATTCCCATGCGGATGCAATATCTTTTGCAAATGTGAGGGTTGCGTGGGTTCTGCGGTTGAAGCATTCGTACAGACGCACAATCAGAGCGTCTCCCTCTTCTGCTTTTTTCACAACCTCTACCACTACATTATCCTGATCGGAGGATACGTGGGAATAGATTTCTTTTAATGCTCCGCCTTCTGTCTCTTTCACTACCGCTGTAAGCGGGTTATTCAGCTGGTAAGCCTGTTTTACGGTTCCTGCGCTTCTCCAGTCCCCTTCATGGGGATAGAAAGAATAAGTGAATTCATGGAATTCCTTGTCTGCTTCCGGATTTGGATAGCGTGCAGATTTCAGCATGGACATTCCGATTACGCCATCATGTACACTGCATCCGTATTTACAGTCATTGAGCATGCTGACACCATAATTGTCTTCGGATACATCCAGCCATTTGTGTACGCAGACCTCAAATTTTGCATAATCCCAGGATGTATTATAGTGCGTCTGGCGTTTTACATTGCCGTACTGGATATCGAAGGTTGCTTCGCTGGTATGCACGTCTACCGGGAATAAGGTCTTCATAAAGATCTGGTGTTCTTTCCAGTCAATTTCATTTTTGATGTCAATCCTTGGAATATCTTTATAGATGCAGATGGATTGTGTAATTGTGGAATCCAGGTATTTTCTTTCTACTTTGATGACAGCTCTTACCGGTCCGTTTTCCGCAATTTCTATTTTTTCAACCTGATCCACTTCCCAGGATTTTTCTACATAGTAATTATTAACATCCCAGGCATCATAGTTATGAGGACGATCCTCGTAAGTCATAATCACATTGGCAGCTTTTCCCGGCTGCAATACTTCACGCTTGGCCTTTTTATCAAAAATCGATGCAAATTGTCCCTTTTCATTTAACGAAATAGCAAAGAAATCATTTTCCATATGTTCGAAAGTAACCTGCATAGTGCCACTGTTCTGCGGTTCTTCTTCTTTCAGATAGAAGGTCTTATAACCTTTTGAAGGAACACCTTCTGCCCTGAAGATAATTTCTCCGGTGTGGGCTTTCTGTGAAGGAACCAGACAGTCTTTGTCGTATACGGCTGCATTTGCCATTCCGGCAGGGCACGGGAAGCTGACAATCTCATCTGCTGTCATACTGTTTGGATTATAGACTACTACAGAATGCTTTGGCGCCTGTACCTTATCTGCAATATTTTTTAATGCCCCGGTTACCAGTTCTTTATTTATGGCAAATATGCTTTCATATTCCGCTTTGGAATCATCATATACTTCTTTGATCGAAGAACCGGGAAGGATATCATGGAACTGATTTCTTAAAATTACTTCCCATGCTTCATGAAGCTGTTTGTCAGGGTAGGCACTTCCTGTCAGGTCCTGATCCATCATTCCGTAAAGCTCTGCGTTCTCATATGCAAACTCTGCTTTTCGGTTGTATTTCTTATTGCGTGCCATGGAAGTATAAGTACCTCTGTGGTATTCCAGATATAATTCTCCAACCCAGGATGGCAGATATTTGTGATCCTTTACATTCTTCTCCAGAACTTCAAAGTAATTTTTAGCTGTACTCATAACTGTTTTTGGACAACCGGGGATCCCTTTTTCCAGTCTTCTCTGGTTCTCCAGCATTTTGGCAGTTGGTCCGCCGCCGCCGTCACCATAACCGAAGGAATTTAGGATTTCCCCATTCAGATATTTCTGGCTGTAACGTGCCCATCCGCCTTTAATCTGGGACGGATTGATATCTCCGTTATAGGTTGTGAAATGTTCTGTCTCATAACCGCCTTCCACTGCGCCTTTTTTATAATCCCTGGTGGATACAAAATGGGTCAGTACCCTGCTGCCATCAATCCCCTCCCATTCGAAGGTATCATAGGGCATTTTGTTAAATTCATTCCAGCTGATCTTCGTTGTCATAAAATAGGGCAGTCCACATTTTCTCATAATCTGGGGCAGTGCTGCTGAATACCCAAACACATCGGGAAGCCATAAAATAGAGTTATCTGCTCCAAATTCTTCCTGAAAGAACTTCTGTCCGTACATAAACTGGCGGACCAGTGCCTCACCGGATGCAATATTACAATCCGCCTCTACAAACATGCCGCCTTCCGGTTCCCATCTGCCTTCTTTCACTCTTTCTTTGATCTGTTCGTACACCCCCGGCGCATTCTTTTTTACATATTTATAAAGCTGAGGCTGGCTGGACATAAAAATATATTCCGGGTACTGTTTCATCAGATCCAGCACCGTGGAGAAACTTCTAACTGCTTTATCCTCTGTCACAGCAAGTGACCAGAGCCACGCCACATCAATATGGGTATGTCCCACACAATAAACAACTGCATCACTGCTGCCGCACTCTTTTTCATAAAATTCTGCAGTAATATACTCCTGTGCTTTTTCCAGGGAAGCGTAATATTCCTGTGAATATTCTTTTCTTAAATCCAACAGGTTCAAAGACTCGTTTAACCTTGTAATAATCGTTATGTATGCTTTGTCATCCGGGTTTAACAGCCTTGCAACATTTAATGGCACAGAAATATCATAGAAATATTTTTCCGTCTTCCGGTCCAGTACTTTTAATTTTGAATCCAGCTTCAGACTGAAATTCTGATCTCCGGTAAATGCAGACAGTACAATACGATAGCATTCACCTGCAGCTGCATGTTCCGTCAGGACCGTTTCTCTGTGGTTTACATCCAGCCCCTGTTTCATTTCTCCATTTACGTAAATAGAAAACTGTGGATTCGTTGCATCCCACTCGCCCTCTTTTCCGGTGGTTAATTCATAAACTACACACTTGCCGTCAAAGCTTTCGGGAATCGTGATCGTAGTCTCAAACCAGTAATATTCCCGGTGCCCGCCCCAAATCTGTTCCCTGGAAAAATCCAGCCATGCACTGGTATCCAAACCAGCAATGTCTGTAAATCGTTCCGTAGTCTGAATCATCTTGTAATTCTGGATATTAACTGATTCCGGATAGATTAATTCATGTAAATCTTCGACCAGTTTTCCTATCCTTTCCTTAATTAAAACCATGAGTTACCTCCTCCATACAGCAGATATGAAGATATCTGCAATTTAGCATTTTAAAAATTTCATTTCGTGGTCTGTCATCCTTTTGCTGCACCTGCCATGGTGAATCCCTTAGACATATATTTTTGTGACAGGATATAAAGCAGAATCGAAGGTAAAGCATATACTGCGGAGTATGCTGCAAGCTGTCCGTACTGAACCATTCCGTTATTTCCAAAGAACTGGTATAGAAGAATGGATGCAGGCTGCTTGGCAGGTGTACTCAATAAGATATAAGGAATAAAGAAATTCCCCCAGCTTCCGGAGAAGGTGTAAATAAATACCACACAAATTCCCGGGAACATCAGCGGTGCCACTACCTTTCGGATTGACTGCCAGGTAGTCGCTCCATCTACCCATGCAGCTTCTTCCAGCTCTACCGGAACCCCATCCATAAAATTCTTCATGAGCCAGATTCCATAGGGAAGGGATGAAGCACTTAAGAATAGAATAACACCCCAGATGCTATCTAGCAAGCCTATTGATAAAAACATTTTGTATACCGGAACAATGACTGCCGTCATAGGAAGTGCGGTCATAAAAAGGATTACATACATAAATCCCTTGCGGTAACTCAATCGGTATCTGGAGAGAGCATAAGCACCAAGCCCGGATACAATTACTACGATAGTTGCCTGGATAAAGGAGATGAAAAGTCCGATCCCAAAACCTTTTAAATTCGTTTTATTAGAAAGTACTGCTTTGTAATTCTCTATTGTCCACTGCGTAGGTGCCTTAATTGCCTCACTTGCATTTGTATCTAAGGAGGCGATCACAACCCAGAGAAGTGGAAGTATGAATACTAATGCAATACAGCTAAGGATTGCATAATGGATTCCCTTTGTTGTTTTTTCATGCATATGATTTCCCTCCTTAATCGTCTGATTTCAAGATTCTTGCATAGATGATACTGCAGACAATACCAACTACCAGAATTAACATACCAATTGCTGTTCCTGCACCCATCTGTCCGCTGGTAAATGCCTGTCTGTACATGTAGATGGGAAGTGTACTGGTGGAATTACCTGGTCCTCCGCCTGTCATAATGTAGATCAGTCCAAATACACCAAGTGTTGACAGCGTATTTAACATGGTGTTGGTTGCAATGGTATCTTTGATACAGGGTACGATAATACGAAGCAATGTCTGTCTGCGGTTTGCTCCATCCACTTTTGCAGCCTCTTCAATATCCCCGGATACATTATCCAGCGCTGACTGAAAGTTCATCATAGAGAATGCAGTTCCATGCCATATGTTTGCAGCTACAACAGCAGCCATTGGATGCTGGTACAGCCAGGCGATGGGTTCAATCTGTATAGCACCCATAATCATGTTGAGTGTACCGGATTCCTGGAAGAAAGAGGAACAGCATAATGCAACAACGATTTCGGGCATTACCCAGCCTGCCAGGATACAGGGACCTACGATACTGCGGAAGGTCTTTGCTTTATTTTTCATCAAATAGGCAATCGTAAATCCTAATACGGACTGCCCAATTAAACTTCCAACTAAGAAAATCAATGTATTTTTAATTGCGATTAGCGTATTTGGGTCTGTAAGCATTTTTATGTAATTTTCCAGCCCCACTATTTGGAAATTTGCAGCATTTGAACCACTAAGTGCTAAATTGGTAAAAGAATAATAAACGGTTAATACAATCGGAATTATAAAGAACGCGATTAACAGTACAATCGCCGGCAGTAACAGTATGGATTTCTTTGCCTCATCCATCACCATTGCCTTTCTGTTTGGTCTAGCCATCAGCACAGCCTCCTTTTCTTTCTTCGTGGAGTCAGATATCCCGCCGCAGAAAGCGGGGTATCCAATATTCACTTTTCAATAAGACCGGGCGGTTTCAATCTATTCTGATTAACCCCGCCCGTTGCATTTCATTACTATTTTGTAACAGTTTCGTCATCACCGACAGCACGCTTCACTTCTGTTCCATACTGTGCAATTGCGTCCTCCGGACTTGTACCGGATACAACTGCCTCTACCATCGACTGGATACTTGTGGAAACGGTGGAGTACTGGTCGTTCTGAGGTCTGAATTCTGCTGTAGCAAGGAAATCTGTAGAGATCTGTTTGAATGGTTTTGCTGCATATTCAGCATCTTTTGCTACATCAGTTCTGGTTGCAATGTTGCCCTGTGCGATAACTGCTTTTGTATAGATAGACGGATCCATTAAATGTTTGATAAATTCAAAGGTAATATCCTTTGCATCGGAATTTTCAGGGATGGATAATGCCCAGCCGCCTGCTAACGTAATCGTTCCGGGTTCCTGTCCTGTGCTGGTAGGCATTGGAGCAAATCCCAGTACGTCTTTTGCTTCCGGCCAGGGTGATGCGCCTGTTTCTTCCCAGTTTCCAGGAATCCAGCTGCCGTCTAAGGAGATTGCAAGCTTGCCCTGAGGCAGATATTCTCTGGCTGAAGTGTTGGAAGCCTGTCCGTTTAATACTTTCGATAAGGAAGGTCCGTATCCGTTTGAATAGATATCATTTAAGAAATTCAGGGAGTCTAACATGCCCTGGCTCTTTACGATCCATTTTCCGTTGTCATCGATTAATCTTTCGCCTGTTCCATAAAGGAGCATTTCATATGTCTGCATGGAAGTTGCTTCACCGGTAGCTACACCTGAGTTACACCAGAAAGGAACTACATCCGGCACTTTCTCTTTAATGGTCTTGCATGCATCTAATATATCCTGCCATGATTTTGGTGCCCACTCTTCCGGCAGACCTGCCTGTTTGAAGATGTCCTTGTTGTACCAAAGTCCCCTGGTATCTGTACAGTATGGGATGCCGTATGGTTTACCGTCTTTGGAGACACCGTTTTGCATGGATTCGTAGTATGTACCGTCGTTCCATTCGGGATAGTCTTTTACGTAATCGGTTAAGTCTGTCAGGTAACCTGCACTTACGTCATTGGGAAGCTGGAAAGTATCTTCACAGACTAAATCCGGACAAGTACTTGGATCCTGAAGCTGCAATGCGATTTTAGCAAAATAGTCACCTTCGCTTGCTACGATCGGAGAAATATTTAATTTTACGGAATCTTTTTTATCCCAGCTGTCATATCCATCCTGAATCCATTGCCAAAGAGCACTCTTCTCGCCCTGTCCATCATCACGGAAGGTAAAGGTAATTGTCTGAGCGTCTCCGCTGGCAGCTGTATCTTCCGCTGCTTTTGTCTCATCGCCGGCAGCTGTTTCAGAACCTGCTGCTGTCTCTGCTTTCGTCTCTTTAGAAGTCCCTGCTGTCGTTGAATCCGTTCCCCCACCTGAACCACCGCAGGCTGTCAATCCTAATACCATTGCGGATGCCATACAAACGCTCACCAATTTTTTTCTTTTCATACTTCATCGCTCCTTTTTCTTTACTTTTTCATTTCCCGCTTTTCTTAAGCTGTCTATATATTATCATCCCCATTTCAATTTGAAAATTCCACATTTTTGAAAAAGGGGTACATTTTTAACCTGTGCCTATACTTTTTTACTCATTTTTTGTCAAAAAAATGTTGTGAAGGCATTTTACACTATACACTTTCACAACACTTTTATTTATTATCATCTGTAAATTATACTATTTATCAATAAGTGCCACACGTACTTTGTCCTGCATGGTGTCACCGATATTCTTTATGCTTACGTTTCGTTCATGGAGAATATCATAAATTCCGTTTGCCACAGCACCGGAGATATCAAACCAGGAATCATATGCACCTTTTGTAACGCCGTTTTTCATATAATCCGACACCAGAGCCTGATCGGGTCCTATTTTTTTCTTTTTGTACTCTCCTTCAACCAGAACCGGGACGGTATCCATCTCTTTGGTAAGAAAATTAGCAACATCCGGTTCCCGGATATAATCCAAAAACTTCTTTGCTTCCTGGATGTCCCCGGATTTCGTAATTCCGATGTTCTTCCCGTGCAGCAGATACGCTTCTTTTTTCCCGGAGGGCATCCCTGCCACTCCCACCTCAAATCCCAGACGGGTGGTTCGAAGTATGGAAGCCATACTTGCATTCCCAGCCATCATTGCGATATGGCCTTTCGCAAATACATGGGCAAGGTCTGACTGGCTCCAGTTCATGGTATCGGGTGATATCTGCTTTCTGTTTTTTAACTGCAGCAGTAATTGAAATACCTGATTCCCGGCATTGCCATTCACTTCCCGGAGGGAACCGCCGCAGGAATACAGCATCTGCATAAAGAAAGCAGTCACTTCCTCCGGCTGTTTTGCTGCGAAACCAAATCCGTAGTTTCCCAGTCCATTGATATGGTCACATACCTCCAGCAGTTCATCCCAGGTATCGGGCACTTCCTGCTTCTCTTTTTTCATCAGGTCTTTGTTGTAGAAGACTACGTAAGGATCGCTTGTAAACGGCACCCCATAATATTTCCCGTCACTGATGGCATTGGTCCAGAGATTCTGCCAGTACCTGGATTTCACATTCCCTTTTATATAAGCGGTCAGATCTTCCAATATATCCATGTCGATTAAGGAGGGCATCATGGTATTTTCACAGATAATCAGATCCGTATTGGTACCCTCATCCGTTCTCATACAGATTTCCTTCTGGAAATTCTCCTGGGAGATAAACTGGATTTCCACTTGCTTATTTCCTCTGATTGCAGAATAATTCCGCGCGGTCTCCTCCAGAGCCTGTTTATGTACACTGCCTTCATCAGGCGCCATAATCCGGATAATCTGCTCTTCGTTTGTTACCTTTTGTGTCACTTTATTATTCTTGGAAGAAAATCCGATATAAGTAATAATCAGCATTACGAGGACACAAGCCGCCGCACCGCCCAATAGCCGTCTCAGCTTCATTGGCTGTTCATCTCCTTTTTATAATCGGAAGGTGTAACACCGCATATTTTCTTAAACACTTTCACAAAATACTTCTGATCATGAAAGCCTACTGCCTCTGACACTTCCCCAATTTTACATTTTCCAAGGCTTAACATCCTCTTCGCCATGCTGATGCGGAAATTCTGTAAAAATGCCACAAAATTTATATTCATCTCCCGGTAAAAGATCTTGCTTAAATATTCCGGGGTTACACCGCACATTACCGCCGTTTCGGTCAAGGTTATATCTCTGGCGTAATTCTCCCTGATAAAGGAAATCACATTGAGAATCATTCCGTTTTCGGTAAGGCCTGAGATATCTCCTTCACTTAGTGTCAACGTCTTCATTACCTTGTCAAACTGATGTTCCAGCTGTTCCCTGGAATTACTTTTAGCCATATTTCCCACGATATACTGAATCCCGTTTTCTTTTTCCAGATTCTCTTTCAGTTCATTCACCACTCGAAGGAGACCTGCCGTAAAACGCACTGTAAACTCCCGGATGCAATCGGGATGCCCCTTGCTTTCGATCACCTCTCTCTTAAACTGCTCCCCCAGTTCCTGTATACGCTCTGTTTTTCCGCTGCGCATCTCCCTGCACACGGCACGTTCCAGCGAATCTGGATATTCAATATTTTCATATTCAAATCCCTCCAGCAATTCATCATCCAGAATGGTTCCGGAGGGGAATGAAAATGCATGCCTCATCAAATCCTTTAAATGCAATAACCTCTCATCCAGCCCTGTAACGCCATATGCGGTAGTATAGCTGCAAAAGCATTCGGAAATTTTACCGATTCTCTCCAGTACACGCATTTGGAACATCCGCTTTAAGCTGCGGTTTCGCTCGGTGTCCAGAATAATGACAAGAAATCCCACATCCTGGGAAAGGAATACTACGAAGTAGTTTTCCATACACATGGAATCCAGCACTGAATTCGTCTCTTCCATCATTTCTGTGGTGCTTTCTCTTACCACACTGCTGCCCTTCACCAGAAAAAGTGAAATCTGTACTTTTTTGTTAACCTGTATAGACTCCTCTATGACCGGCAGAATTTTTTGCTTTTCATCCTCTGTTCCGGTCAGGTAACTCCATAAAAGCTGACTGGGCGAAACTCTTTCAATCTTTGTTTTTTCAATTTTATTGTCCACTTTTTTCAGCAGTTTCAAAAAATCTTCCACATCCAGCGGTTTTAAAATATATTCTGTCACACTTAGTTTCAGCGCTTTTCTGGCATATTCAAACTCGGAATAGCCGGTTAAAAGCAATGACTGAAACTCTTCTCCTTCGTCATGCAGCGTCTGAAGCATGGTAAGTCCGTCCATTACCGGCATCTTTATGTCTGTTATGACCAGATCCGGCTTAAGTGCTCTGATATTTTCCAGTCCGTCTTTGCCATTTACCGCCGTATAAATTATTTCATGTTCGGTATACCGTTTGATGATCCCAATTAACCCTTCTCTTGTATTGGGTTCATCTTCCACAACTATAATGCGCATATTTCATCCTCCCTACTCATATGGAATTGTTATGGTTACTGCGGTACCATTTTCACTGGATACAACATGAAAATGCCCCGCTTCTCCGTAATAGAGTTTCACTCTGGTAATTACATTACGGACCCCGATGCTGGATTCTATCCTCTCTTTGCTATAGTCAAATTGATTAAAGAATTCTGCAAGTTCCGGATCCATACCTTTTCCGTTGTCTTCTACCACAATTTCTATATTCGTATCATCAATCCTGTGAATCCTCAGATTGATTTCATCAAATCCCGTGTTTCCCGGGAATCCATGAACAATTGTATTTTCAATCAGCGGCTGTATCAAAAGCTTATGTATTTTACAATCCAGTACCTCTTCTTCCACATGAAGAATGCACTGAAAAGAATAGTCAAACCGCTGCTGCTGTAAATAGACATATTTCTTTAAATATTCCAGTTCACTGCTCAGTTTCACGATCTCATTGCTTTTATGGACGCTGTAGCGCAGTATCACCGCAAGGCTGGTAAGCATACGGCTGATTGTAAATTCCTCATGGGCAATTGCCATCCAGTTGATGGTATCCAGGGTATTATATAAGAAATGGGGGTTGATCTGTGCCTCCAGGGATTTAATCTCCGCATTCTTTTCCCGGACAATTGCTTCCTTCTCCATGGCATTGGACTTCTTAATCTTCTGGATCATGTCATTAAAGTGATCGGAAATCTGGGCAAATTCATCATTGCCTTCCATTTCTATTCGTACATCCAGGTTCCCTTTATAAACCTTATTCATGCCATGCAGAATTTTTTTCAAGGATTTATCCGTCATTTCTGAAAATGAAATGGTAATGAGCATACACAATATCCCTACTAAAAGCCCGATTAGAATAATCAAAACGGATATGTACCAGACATTGGACAACGTATAATTCAAGTCCTGGACATTAATAATATAAAATTCACCGTCCCGGATACTTTTATAATTCACCTCCAGCTTCTTTTTGGATTTATACTTCATTTTCTGAATATATTCTTTTGCAGCCTGACCGATATTTTCCTTATCTTTTACATCCTCAAAAATATTTGTCCCCACATAGGTTTTATCCGGATAAGAAATGATATCGCCGTCTCGATTCACCACAAAGGTCACATTAGACTCTGTATGATTTCCCTGTGCATACACCTCACCAAAAGCAGTTTCATCCACGCAGATCATGATGCTCCCTATGGGCCCTTCGCCATAACTGTTAAAATCCGTAAGCTGATGCGCTATATACAGATAGTATTTTTCGCCGTATTCCGAATCCATCTTATGATAGGTTTTGGAATAAATCGTATGCTTTTTCTCCATGGATTCCTGAAATAAAGGGCTGTAGCGCATTTTATCGTCTTCAAAACAGAAGTTTTCATTCCCCGATGACGTAACGCTGTCATAAAAGACCGTATCCCCATATACGCCCACAATTGCAATCCCCAGAATATCGGGATTGACATAGGAGATGTTCTGCAGACGGTTCACCAGTTCATGCTTTGCCGCATAAAATTCACCGGAGTCCCAGGTATTGATGGGCTTGAGATACGTCACATAATCACTATCCGTGTATATATTCATAATTAACTTATCATATGTTTCCAGAAAGCTTTCCACACTGTTTGCCGACTGTTCCAGATTTGCCAGTATCAGTTCCCCGGTCTGCGCCTTAATGGTAGACGTACTGATTTTGAAAGAAATGAACTGTATACATAAAATTGGTATAATGGAAACCACCAAAAGAACAATCAGAATTTTCTTGGCAATCCCCTGTGATCCAAACCATTTTACTGCTCTGTGTAAGATTTTCACTGATCCTCCCCATTTCCTGTTATGAATGTTCATGGTCTTATGAGGAATATTCTACCATAAACTTGTACTATTTGTACATATAAATGGTGAAACATTGAAATACTATAAGGTAACATCATTCCTGTTCAGACCATGCCGTGCACTTGGCTGCACGGTGTCGGAGCCAATAAAGTGGCGGCTTTCGGGCATTTTGCCAAAGGCGATTTTAAATGGGCAGAAAGGAACGCAACATTTCAGAAACGACGAGGTGCATAAATAAATGGGATTCCTATATTTCCTTACTGCCGTTGGCGGCTCTTTTCTTATTTCCAATCTTGTAAAACGAAACAGATGCAGCACCGGAATATTAGTCCGGTGGAATTTTATGATTACTTCTGTCTATATCATCTGGAGAGTGACCGTAATACCAACTGCCAGTATTTTGGAGCTGTGCCTGGGTATACTGCTCCTTGGAGGGGAGCTTCTGGGAATCGCCCAGTTTCTGTTATCCCAACTTTTGTTAAGCAGGAAATACAGGCTGAAGAGAAAGTCCCTGGCAGACTTTAACGGCCATATCCCCACCGTGGATATCTTTATCTGTACTTATAATGAAGGGGAGGATCTGGTAGAAACCACCGTCCTGGCCGCCCTAAATCTGGACTATCCCAGAGATAAACTTAATATCTATATCTGTGATGACGGCCAGCGCAGGTATATGAAAAGGCTGGCGGCACGCTGCGGCGTAAATTACATGACCCGAGGGTCTAACGAAGGTGCTAAAGCCGGGAACCTGAACAATGCCCTCCGCCACTCCACCGGAGAATTGTTTGCCGTACTGGATGCCGATATGATCTGTTCCAAAAACTTTCTAAAGCATACCGTGGGCTACTTTTCTGATGAGGGCACTGCCTTTGTGCAGACTCCCCAGGTCTACTACAACAAGGACATGTATCAGCGCAACCTGGGCAGGGAAATCCCAAATGAACAGGATTTTTTTATGCGTGAAATCCAGGAATCCAGAGCAGCCGTGGGTGCAGTCCTCCACGTTGGAACAAACGCTGTATTTCGCAGGAAAAGCGTCATGGAAATCGGTATGTACCCAACCAATACCATTACGGAAGATATGGCAGTGGGCATGCTTTTACAGGCGGCGGGCTATCAGTCTGTCTTCATTAATGAAGTGCTGGTTCTGGGGCTTACGGCGTCCACTTATACCGATCTGGTCATCCAGCGTGACCGGTGGTGCAGAGGCAACATCCAGACTTCCAGAGAATACCATCCTTTACGCATGAAAGGGCTGAGCAGGTGGCAGAAGCTGGCTTATCTGGGCGGCGACATTTACTGGTACACCGGATTCTCCAAAATGATCTTTACCTTTTGCCCGATTTGGTTTCTCCTTACGACCAAGCTGGCAATGCAGGCGGACCTTGTGGGTATCCTGACCTTTTTCCTGCCGTTTTTTATCGGGCAGATGACCTCCTTTTATGCTATGATTTCCAATACCAGAAGTCTAAAGTGGGCTCATTATTATGAAATAGCCATGGCACCCCATATGTGTCTCTCCGTTTTACGGGAATTCTTCAGCGCAAGCCTGAATTTTGCCGTTACCCCCAAAGAAATGCGGGATGACCGTTCCCATTTTCAGGCACAGGTAATCCTGCCCCATATGGTGATCGCTGCTATCACCCTGTTCTCCTGGATTACCGGCGCCATTTTCCTCCACCTGGGGTATATCGCCCTGATCCCCTTTCTCGTCAATCTGGTGTGGAGTATCTATAATTTTATGGGCGTTGTGATCTGTATCCGGGTTGCCTACCATATTGGTAAAATACCCCGCAGCGAGTATGCCACGGTAAAAAGCGGACATAAGATCACCGTGGAGACAGAGACCGAAAGCTATCCGGGAGAAGTTATGGGCTTTTTAGAGTCCGGAATGTATATCCATGTGCAGGCTCCTCTGTATTTTACAAAAGTCAGAATCCGGATGCAGTATCAGGAACTGGATGTAACGCTGGATGGTACGCTGAAAATGTCCGGCAATCAGGGGCTTTTTAAATATGACTGGCTGAATCTGAACCAGAAGCGGGCAATCGTCGGCATATATGTAGAACATCTGCAGCCCAGTTTTAATGTGGAAAAAAAGATGCATTATCTGGAATCATAAGAAAAAGCACCCCGAAAGGTGCTTTTTCTTATGCCATACGCTCAGTGCTTTCTGCTGCGTTACAGCTTTTTGACAACTTCTTCAACTCATGGACTGCAAATACCGCTACAATCAGAGCCGAGATAATATCCGCCATAGGCCCTGCGATTAAAATGCCGTCTAAACCGAAAAACATTGGCATAATCAGAATAAAGGGAATCAGTAAAATCAGCTGCCGCAGCATGGACAGAACGGAGGCCTTCATGGGCTGTCCCGTGGACTGGAAGTAACTGGTTGTCACTACCTGGAAACCTGCGGTAAATATTCCAAGCATATATATCCTGGTACATTTCACAGCAAAATTAGTAAAGTTGGCGTCCGAAGTCCCAAACAGCATTAAGATCTGGTTGGGAAACAGCTGACATGCCAGCCATCCCACAACCGATACTGCCGTCGCCGCTCCTATGGCGCAAAGGTAAGTCTTACGTATCCGCTTTGGTTTATTTGCGCCCTTGTTAAAGCCCAGAATCGGCTGGGAACCGATACCGATGCCGATACAGATAGACACCAAAATCATTGCTACTTTCGATACAATTCCCATGGCACTTAGTGCCGCATCTCCCCCGACACTGGTCTGATCCCCATAATAAATCAGGGAATTATTCAATACAACCTGAAGGATCGTGGCTGCAATCTGGGTAATTCCGCTGGAGATTCCCAAAACACACATGTTTCGGCAGATATAGCCGTTTAGCTTAAAGTTACTGATCCGAAGACGCATATTGCTCCTTCTGATAAAATAGATAAACAACACAACGGCTGACAAGATCTGGGATGTAATCGTCGCAATTGCTGCTCCCGTAACACCCCAATGGAATACAAATATATAAATAGGGTCCAATATGGTATTTAATACCGCACCGATTACAATACTGTACATAGACAGGGATGGATTCCCGTCTGTTCTCGCCATATTGGATAAACCAATGCCAAGCATATTAAAGGGTGCCCCTATTAAAATAATCGCCGTATATTCTCTTGCATAGGTCATGGTATTTTCAGTTGCTCCAAACACCTTCAGCAGCGGGTCCAGAAATATCAGCCCCAGTACTGCAACCAGGATACCAATCCCTGCAAGCAGGATAAAAACATTTCCAAGTGCCTGCTCTGCTTTCTCTTCCTTTTTTTCTCCCAGCTTAATTGCCGCAAATGCGCTGCCACCAGCCCCCAGAAGGGTTGCTGCCGCCAAAATGATGGTAACAACCGGAAATGCGATTGTGGTAGCAGCATTTCCCAGATAGCCCACACCCTGTCCGATAAAGATTTGATCCACGATGTTGTAAAGGGCATTTACCAGCATGGAAATAACTGCCGGCAGTGCAAATTTTCCTAATAATTTACCGATGGGCATATAACCCAGGGGATTTTCTTTCTTTTGTAAAGTCTGTTCCATTTTTTTACCTTTTTCCTATTACAGTCCCTCCTGTAATATTGCCTCTCCTCTTTTCATACGTCAGAACCTTTTCGATAGCTTGAAAGTTTAAATCAGATCCCTTTCGTGATCTTCTTTTTCAAATTCCCGCATTGCCAGAATAGTCCTTTCAAATAACAGATCCAGATCCCAGCCCAGCCGCTCTGCTCCCGTCCGGATAATATCCCTGGAACAGCCCGCAGCAAATTTCTTATCTTTAAACTTCTTTTTCAAGCTGGATACTTCCATATCCATAACACTTTTTGAGGGACGCATACGTGCTGCGGCGCCAATCAGCCCGGTGAGCTCATCAGCTGCAAACAACACCTTTTCCATCTCATGTACCGGTTCCACATCCACCGTAATCCCGTAACCATGGCTGCAGACTGCATGAATCAGTTCATCCTCCGCCCCAATTTCCTTTAATAAATTCGGTGCTTGTATACAATGTTCTTCCGGATATTTTTCAAAATCAATGTCATGAAGCAATCCCGCCATGCCCCAGAAATCTGCCTCTTCTCCATAGCCCAATTCCCGGGCATACCATCTCATCACACTTTCTACGGTGAGAGCATGTATCATATGAAATGGTTCCTGATTATATTTTTTTAATAATGCCAGCGCTTCTTCTCTGGTAACTTTCGTGTTCATTTGTTTCCCTCCTTATATTATAAAAGAATATTTAGTAGTAATTATAAGCGTATTTTTTCAAAAGTCAATAAAATGTCCGGATTGTCCACCCCATTGTACCATTTTTTCTCTTTTCATCTGCACTTTTCTGTGTTATATTTACAAAGAACAAATTATATTTCGGTATTTACTATACAATTTATACAGAGAGGAAACTATGAAGGCTAACCTATTCTCTTCTATTAAAACTAAGATTTTTTTATACTATGGTTCCATTATTTTAATACTAACTCTTTTTACGAGTTTTTTGTACTACTATATTTCTTACAATACCTTTGTGAAGAATTACACGGCAACCTCCAAGCAAAGTACGAAGATCATCTCCCATCAGATCGAGCAGACTTTTGACAATGTAAATGTCATACAAAAAAAGATGCTGGAATCGGATGTGGTGCGGGAATATGTCTTTGATCATGCTGCGAAACGCAAGCTGGCGTATGACCGGGCATTTCAGAATACCATTTACACCATCTGCGGATATGATTTTGAGTTTTTCCACATGAACATCCTGAATCTGGAAGACAACCATCTGATTACATTCGGACAGCGTTATGATTACCAGCCCTATGAACTCACTTCCAGGGTGATGGACGATTTAATAGAACCTACCATCGCCTTAAACGGGGCAAAAAATATCGTTCCCACCGATAGCGGTACCATTTTCCAAATTGACAAGGATGTCCACACCATCTCCATGCTGCGCAGCTTTGGACGCTATGCACTGACCATCCCAAAGGCTGTCATTGAAATTCAGATTAATTACAATACCCTGGATCAGGTGATTTCTGATACAATTTATTCTTATAACCGTCACGCGGAAAGGGTACTGATCTTTGATAAAAACAAAAAACTGGTCTATCCCTATGATCTGAACCAGGATCTTCTGAAACATTATACTTCACTGGATGTTCAGAATAAAACCAGCTTTACAAATCCGCTCACCAAAGAACGTGAGATCGTAACGGCACATACATCTGATTACACGGAATTCACTACGCTTTTGATTACACCGGATTCCTACATTGTTACAAACCGGCATTTTTATCGAAATATCGGTGTCCTGATTGCTGCCGTGTCCCTTTTATTGCTGACAACCATTTCTTACCGGGTCGCACGGAGTATTACCAGACCGATCATTCGGTTAAAAGACAGCATCTCCCATCTGGAACTGGACTCCATTTCTGAAGAATCCGCCTATGAACCGGACAGCAACTTAAATGAACTGGAACTGCTGAGCGATGCATATAACCGGATGCAGGTCAGGCTGAAAGAATCCCTGGACGATATTGTCAAGTCCAAGACCCTGTCCGTCCACTCCCAGATTATGGCGCTGCAGGCTCAGATGGATTCCCATTTTCTCTATAATTCCCTGACCATTATCTCCATCATGGCGGAAGAGCATGATGATATGCAGGTGGCAGATATGTGCATCAAGCTTACCCAGATGCTTCGCTACATAACGGAAGATTATTCCAGGAACACTACCTTTGAACAGGAATTAAAGCATACGCGCAACTACACCGATCTGATGTCGATCCGGTTTGGTGACAAGATATCCTTTGATTATCACATTGAACCCGGACTTAGCTTTCTTCCTATCCCCCGCCTGATTATTCAGCCACTGGTGGAAAACAGTGTAAAGTACTCCAGAGAAGACGGTAAAATACTCCAGATCCGGATCCATTCCTGGATAGAAAAAAATTACTGGTATACCGAAATCAGGGATAACGGAAACGGCTTCTCGAATGAGGCTGTCAGCCAGGTAAATCAAAAAATAGAAAGCCTGAATAAAGAAGAAAATTATCCGGAACTGACCATAAGCGGTATGGGAATTGCCAATATTTATCTGCGGCTGAAGCTGTTCTACAGCAATCTGTTTGTGTTTGAAATCAAAAATACGGACCAGGGGTCTGTCATTAAAATTGGAGGGGATATCAATGAGTACGAAAACGACAGTAACCGTAATGGTAACGGAAGACGAACCGATTATCCTGAATAATATTGTAAAAAAGGTAGAAAATTCTTCTGATTCTGTTTCCGTAATCGGTAAGGCACAAAGCGGAAATGAAACCCTGACTTTACTTGCCCTGTCACAGCCCGATATTCTGATAACGGATATCGAGATGCCGGGCATTAACGGACTGGAATTAATCCGTCAGGTACGGGAACAGTATCCCGCTATCCATATCGTGATTCTAAGCGGATACAGTAATTTTGAATATGCCAGAACGGCAATAAAGCACAACGTGGAAGACTACCTGTTAAAGCCGGTATCCCAGGGTGACTTAAAAGAACTCCTGAACCGTCTGTCCCATAAAATCAGGCAGGAAAAGCACTCAAAAGAACGCAATATTCTCTCTATGACCTTAAAGGGGGATGAAGAAAATGCATCCTGGCCTTATTATTTTCATGAAGGGCAATTTTTTCTGGCATTGATCAGCCTGGGCAGCAAACCATCTCAGTTTACTTCCAGCCAGATCAACCGGGATTACCAGACTCTATGGGAGGATTTTGATATACCGGGATTTTTAAAAAGCAGACAGCAGCTGGAGCATGCCTGGCTGATCGATGAATCCTACAGCCTTCAGAAATTTGTAATTATTTACAGCAAAAATGATACCTTTACGGCTGAGCATTTTGCCCTGGCACTTTACCGCCATATGGCTTCTGCGGCTGCCGAAGTTTCATTTCATATTGACGCCTGCCCGGGACTGATTCCATGCAGCGAGATCTGGAACACGGCAAAACAAATCCGGCATTTCTATGACAAAACGATTCCCGCTTTTACCAGGGGGTACTGCTGTATCAGCGATTCACTGCCGGACACTTCTAAGGCACAGAACCTGCAGAAAAACTTAAGAGCCTACCTGCATCAGATCAACACTCCCACCCAGCTGCTCAAATACGCAAAAGACGGTATTTATGAGTATCACAGCCTTCATGCCCCTGCGGCATACACCGATGCTCTTCTGTATGAAATCTACAATGCCCTGCCCTCCCTGTTCCAGGTTGAAGAAAATATATGCCTGAACTATATGTCACAGATCTTATCCAGATTCTACGCATATAAAGGCCCGGAGGAGCTCTGTCAGGAGGTTTCCGCTTCCTTAACGGAAATCATTTGTCATTATGCACCGGAGATGAATGCGGATTCCCTCTATGAAAAGCTGAAAAAGTATATCGAGGATCATTTCAACTGCAAAATATCATTAAATGACCTGTCGGAACGCTTTGGCTATACTTCCTCTTATATTAACCGCATCTACAAAAAAAACAGCGGCATTTCGCCGCTACAATACATGACCAACCTTCGTATGGAGCATGCGAAGCAGCTCCTGAAAAAAGACATCGCTGCAGATATCAAATCCATCGCAGCCGCCGCCGGCTATGAAGACGCCCGGTATTTCAGCCGGGTATTCAAAAATGAAACCGGCAAGACGCCTTCTTCTTTTGCGGGCAGACAATTATAAGAGGTCAGTTCCGTATACTTCCATCTGAGTCAGCGCCGGAAAAGGCGATGGCTCTTTTGATTTTATTAACTGACTGATTTCAATCCAGTTAATCTGCTTCTTCTCAAAGTCTTTTATATGAGGCAACGCGCTTTTTTTCATATCCAGATCCAATGTACTGCCATCAGAAAAGGTAAGCACTGCCTTTTTCCACCAGTTATCGTGGGGAAAGTCTGCCCTGGTGTAAAGCACTACCTGGTCCACTTCTACTGTACGTCCAAAATCGATTCTCATAACTGCATCATCCTGTCTGTTGATTCCCCAGGATTCATAAGGCCATTCCCCATGACTGCTGTTTACCGTCACCCCATCGATTGCATTTCTGGCTGCAAAAACAGCCTCGCCCCTGGTCTCCACATTAGCGGATGCATGAGGAAAGCAATTGGCTGCACCATGCTGGTCATTGATATTGTAAGCCAGATTCCGGTATGCTTTTATTTCATAGTCTTTTGCTGTTCTGGCTGTAATGAGATGCCGGCTGCCATAGAATGCTTTTGGTGAATAGCTGATTCTTTTTTCTCCGAATGGAATGGAATAAGACACATTTCCGGTTACATATACAAGGGACCTGCCAAGGGCATCATCCATCTGCAGCCACAGATACGCCGGTTCTCCATCCGTTTCCAGAATAATCCGGTCACCTTCCCGGTATTCTCTTGCACACACCAGGTTCACTTCCTCTTCTCCCCGGCTGACTTCTATGGTTTTATTATCCCTGTCCAATACTTTTATACTTAGCATATTGCTGCTCCTTTTTAAGCCAGAATTGCCTTTACACAGTCCGCTATTTTTTCACACTTGCAGTTTGGGAAGAAATATTCCTGAAATTTATCTCCGCTTAAAGCGCCTTTCACCAGCTCCTGATCCAGATTCTTCAGAATCGTTACCATATCCGTATGGGTCACTTTTTTCACTTCATCCAGGATCTTCTTATTGCGCTGTTCGGGAACGGCACGTTCTCTTGGATATCCCTGTCCGCTTTCCCCTTCAAATAATTTTTCAAAAATATACTGAAGGTTTAATTCCGCACCCCAACCAAAGCCTTTTGCAAATGGCAGGGCAATGGCATTACCGTCATTGATCTGTGCAAACATATAAGCATCTGATGGATCCACGATATGGCCGCAGAGCACGCCCGGGAATGAATTGCATGCCAGCATTGCGCCTTCCCCTGTGCCACAGCCCGTAACGACATAATCCGCCGCACCTGAATTTAACAATACGGCTGCAAGGATTCCATTTTGCACATAGGTAAGCGTATGGGCGTCCTTGTCGCTGTACATGCCGTAATTATAAACTTCATGCCCCATTGGCTCTGTGACTTTTTTTAAAGTACTGCAGATCATTTCATTTTTAGCTGCCTGGCTGTTTTCATTAATTAATGCTATTTTCATCTGAATTTTCTCCTTTTCTATACTATTTCGGCTGTTTCCCTATGTATGCTAAAATACCACCGTCAACATACAGCACATGCCCATTTACGAAATTTGACGCATCCGACGCCAAAAAGACTGCCGGACCCATTAAGTCTTCCGGGGTTCCCCAGCGTGCCTGGGGCGTCTTGGATATGATAAACTGGTCAAACGGATGCCTGCTGCCGTCTTCGGAGACTTCACGAAGAGGTGCTGTCTGGGGTGTGGCAATATAGCCTGGTCCAATACCGTTACACTGGATATTGAATTCACCGTATTCGGACGCAATATTTTTGGTCAGCATTTTCAGCCCGCCTTTTGCTGCCGCATAAGCAGAAACGGTTTCCCGTCCCAGTTCACTCATCATAGAACAAATGTTAATAATTTTTCCATGTCCTTTTTTAATCATTGCCGGGATCACAGCTTTTGACATAATAAATGGTGCGTTTAAGTCGATATCGATTACCTGTCTGAACTCTTCCACACTCATGTCACACATGGGAATCCGCTTAATAATGCCGGCATTATTTACCAGAATGTCCACCGTTCCCAGCTCTTTTTCAATATCGGCTACCATCTGCTGTACCTGCTTTTCATCGGTCACATCGCAGATATAACCGTGAGCATCTATTCCTTTTTCTTTATAATCTGCAAGCGCTTTCTCCATATGTTCCTGCCCTCTGCAGTTAAATGCTATTTTTGCCCCTGCCTGTGCAAAGGCTTCAGCCATGGCAAAACCGATTCCATAAGCTGCCCCTGTAACCAGAGCTACTTTACCTTCTAATGAAAATGTATTTAAAATATCCATTTTGATTCTCCTCTATTCTATCTATAAGTTCCATAAAATCCTTGATTTCAAAACATTTCAAATGATTTCCTTATGCTGCTTTTTCATGCTGATAACACAGTTATCCCATATTCTTTCTGCTCCGATTCCGTATATACTTTATCGGATTTCTCTGTTGGCTACGGCATCCATATCATCAAAGTCCTGATTCTCCCCAACCATGCCCCAGATAAAGGTGTACGCTCTGGAACCGCAGCCGGAATGTATGGACCAGCTAGGTGAAATAACAGCCTCTTCGCTGCGCATGACAATATGTCTTGTCTCTGTGGGTTCTCCCATATAATGCATAACAAATGCATCTTCCGGCATGTCAAAATACAGGTAGACTTCCATACGTCTGTCATGAGTATGGCAAGGCATCGTATTCCATACACTGCCTGGTTCCAGTTTTGTCATTCCCATTACCAGCTGACAGCTTTCCACCTGTCCCGGAAGTATATACTTGCAAATGGTACGGTGGTTCGCCTCTTCTAAAGATCCCAGCTCCACTTTATTTTCATTTTTTACAATTACAACGCCTTCCTGTGCTTCCCCTTCCGGCTTAATATGTACCGTCGGATATGCCGTATGTGCCGGTGCGCTGTTAAAATAAAACTTAGCAGGCATCTCAGCATTATCGCTTTCAAAAGTGATATCCCTGGCACCCATACCAATATACATACCCTCTTTCGCCAGTATATGAAAGACTTTACCGTCTACCGTAATTTTACCCGGCGCTCCGATGTTAATAACCCCCATTTCACGGCGCTGTAAAAAATAATCCGCTCTCAGTTCTTCTCCTGCAGTGAGCATGATCGGTTCTGTGGGAACTGCCGCGCCTGTGATAATACGGTCAATATGGCTGTATACCATTTTCATCTTACCGGGAACAAATAACTCCTGAATTAAAAATTCCTCTCTTAAACGGTCTGTTGTATAATGTTTTACATCCCTTGGGGATGCTGCTGTTCTAAGTTCCATGTCAATGATCCTTTCTTTTACCTTTACTCATACCGCCCATAGTAAATACGCAGCTCATAGAGCTGGCACATTGTTGTACAATTATTTCAGCAATTATTTCAGTAATGCTGTATTAGCACTATATATGGACATATTTATTCGGGGATGGCACTAGATTTATATTTTTCTTTGATATAACAATGATAACATATCATTATTACTCTTTCTTGTTGTTTTTTGATCTAAATATTGCAAATTTTGAACTTTTGCTGTATAGTTAGGAGAGGTTGCAGATTGCATTTCGAATTACAAATGGTTTTCTCGATTACAATTGGGTGTTATATCGATTACAATTGCGTGTTACATCCATTACAATTGGGTGTTACATCCATCAAAATTGGGAGTTGCAACCATCAAAATTGAAATTCCTAAAGAAGTTTTGAAATAAGAATTTTCCAAAAATAAAGCACGCTCCTGAGCGTCTTACAGCGATTATTAGAAGAGGTATGATCTATGAAAGAATACAGTTCCTGCAAAGCAGCGATTGAATCCTGTCTGGAGAAGCAGTATTTCTCCATTGCCCACCTGTATAATGAAGAAAAACCAATGAAAATGCATATACATAACTGTTACGAGATCTATTTTTCTGTCTCGGGAGGCAAACAGTTTTTAATTGATAACCGATTTTATTCCATTCAGCCGGGCGATATTTTTTTTATCAATCAATATGAAAGCCATCATCTGACCCAAATTGATTCTGAGGTCCACGAACGGGTCGTACTGTCTATTTACCCTGATTTCCTGAAGAAGCTTTCGTCTGAGCAGACGGATTTAAATCATTGTTTTTCCTGCCGTAATCCTGGTACGGATCACAAACTCAGTCTGAATGAAGAAGAACAGAAGCGATTTTTATATTTTATCCATAAAATATGCCAGATTGACGGCTTCGGCTCCGATCTTACTGAACGCTGTGCATTTATTGAACTTATGGTATTTTTAAACAAGGTATTTTACAAGAATCAGCGAAAAGAATTATCCGAGGAGACGCCTACCTATCATCAGCAGGTAGACCAGATTTTAACTTATATTAATCAGAATATAAAAAACCCCCTCACAATTGATGAATTGTCAGAGCAGTTTTATTTAAGTCCTTCCTATATCTGCCGCATTTTTAAATCGGCAACGGGAACTACCATTAATAAATACATCACCGCAAAGCGAATCACCATTGCCAAGGCTCTGCTGACCGACGGCAATACCGTCAGCGAAGCCTGTGAGCAATGCGGTTTTAATGATTACAGCAACTTTTTAAAATCATTTACAAAAGCAGTGGGCATATCACCTAAAAAATATGCTCAGTTTTCAACCTGATTATAACTTAGCCAGCTTTTCGCCTAACTTGCGGCAGTCTTCCAGTACCTGGTCATCCGGCTCTTCGCAGCACATCAGCCCTTTGCCCTCTACCAGTTTACCGCCCTTTTCCGTCACACGTTCTTCCCAGTCACGCATCCACTGTCCGTCTCCCCATCCGTAAGAACCAAAGAGTGCAACCTGTTTACCGGACAGACTGCTCTCCAGTTCTTCCATAAACGCCTCCATGTTTCCTTCTTCCAGGACTTCATCGCCCATGGCTGGGCATCCCAACGCAAAGATACTGTCATCCTTCAAATCATCTGCCTTAATCGTATCCACATCCAGAAGATCTGCTTTCGCTTCTCCTTTTTCCACACCTTCTGCAATCGCCTGAGCCATTGCCTGTGTATTTCCTGTTCCGCTCCAATACACTACTTTAATTGTCTTCATAATTATTCTCCTTTTTTGTAATCTTTGCATACCACGGCATACCTTTTAGCATACCACCTGGCGTATACTTTTATGCTTCATAAATTCACTTGCCGCATGATCCCGGACTTCATCATAGGTACGGAATATCTGAGCGGCTTGCATCGGATTATGGTAAACTTTCCAGTAACCGGACAGCAGGCTGTTCTTGCCGCCATTTTGTATAAATGCCTTTACATCTTCAATGGGATATTGCAGGAAGATACCAAGCTCATGTGGAAAATCCCCGGTTTTGCGCATAAACAATTCATATCTGCTGCGCAGCCTTTTTAAAATTTCTGACATCCCCATTTCTGCATATCCGCAGCTTTGTACAAAGTCCCATGCTTTGCGATCTTCTAAGATCTCGTTAAGCCTGTCTTCACGATATAGAAAAATTACCTCGTTTTTACTTCCTGAATATAAGATTTTGCAGGAAATGTCAGTATCCTTCAAGATGTTAAATAGATGAAGCCACATTCCTTTGGGAAGGGTAATCAGATTGGACGCTTTGACTCCCTTCAACACCGGTGCGCATTGAAATACCACCTGAAAACACAGCTGCTCCCATGCACTGCTGCTGGATAAATAATCGAGAATTAATTCTGCTGGCATGTAAACCCTCCTAATATTTCCTTCAGTGCGCTGGCACTGCTGGAATGAGAACGCTCCACAGCGATATTGTTTCTGCTGGCTTCCTGCATGGCACAATGCACCATCTTGTGAGAAACAGTCGATGTAAATAGGATTATCAGATCCGGTTTTCCAATCTTGCTTTTTAAGTCAGCTGCCATCTTAGCAAAAACCTTTGCTTTAAAGTTATGTGCTTTACAAATTTCTTTATACTGACAGACCATTCTTTCATTTCCACCAATTATTACAACACTCATTGTGAACCTCCTCATATTTGTATTTTACAGGTTAGTCATTGCTAACTAAAGGTATCATAATCTATTTTTCCTAAATATACAATACCCTTTATTGAGAAAAATCCGCATTAGAGCTTTACTGATAGGATTTCTCATTTCTCATTTTTTATGTATGGATACTTTTTCAGAGATTTTTAAATGTTGAAAATATTTGAATTTTTAAATTTGGGTTTTGCTGAGGTAGGGACGCTTTGTATGCAGAGGTAGTATACAGAAAGAGAAGGGGACGGACCAGGACATTGGTTTGGAATGCTTAACGCAGAACTGGCATTTTCTAACCTTCCCGGAGCACTTTTTGGCGGCACGCGGGCATTCGCTCCGAAATCCTGATGCATTTCGCAGCTCACTGCCCGCTTACAATCCGATGGGAGCCAGTCGAATTGTATCCGCCAAAAAGCACTCCGGGAAGGTAAGTAAATGCTCAGCTCTGCTATACGCCTTCCAAACCAATGTCCTGGTCCGCCCCCTTCTCTTTCCGAGATAGCATTCGTTGA